>Ga0315547_1002228_pt1 | contig 13914 bp, 14 predicted proteins | sample SalMarSW160240MG_2_FD_202542 | JGI IMG/M metagenome (GOLD analysis project Ga0315547, IMG submission 202542) | Salt marsh sediment microbial communities from the Plum Island Ecosystem LTER, Massachusetts, United States - Salt Marsh Sediment SW1601-240 ... | reverse complement strand
TGGATGAGCTCTTTCCGGAAAGTGATAATGATTCATTTTATGTCTTTGATGAAATTCAAAACATAGAAGGATGGGAGAATTATATCAGATACAAGCAGGATAACGGGAAAAAAGTTATATTGACCGGATCGAATGCTACCCTGTTAAGCAAAGAACTTGGAACTAAACTTACGGGTCGTCATCTGGATTATGAATTATATCCTTTTTCCTATTTCGAATATTTAACGATAACAAACAGTACCCCCGGGATCGATTCGTTTATGAATTATTTGGATACAGGAGGTTTCCCGGAATACATAAAGTATGGCGAAAAGGAGATTCTCTACCGGATCACGGATGATATACTCTACCGGGATATCACAGCCCGGCATGGGATAAGGCATCATGCTGTATTAAAAGAGCTGCTGATGTATCTGATGACTAATAATGGGAAATTATTCTCTTATAATAACCTGAAAAAGGTATTCTCATTGGGTTCGCCTAATACGGTAAGTGATTATATCTCTTTTTTTGAGGACAGTTACCTGTTATTCACCGTACCCAGGTTTGACTATTCCATAAAAAAGCAGATGGCGAATCCACGTAAAATATATACGGTTGACACCGGACTGGCAGGGGCAAATTCACTCTCGATGTCGAAAGACGTGGGACGTAAACTGGAGAATCTTATGTTTATCCATTTCAGAAAGAAATACAAACGGATATTTTACTATGCTGAAAGAGGAGAATGTGATTTTCTGGTGCAGGAAAAGGAAAAGATCACGAAAGCCATTCAGGTGTGTTACGAACTGAACCCGGATAACCTTGACCGCGAACTGGATGGGCTATATGAAGCGATGAATGCAGTCAGCATCACTGAGGGACTTGTTATAACTGCTAATCAGGAAGATCAATTTACAAGAGACAACATGAAGGTCCGGGTAATCCCGGCATGGAAATTTATGGAATGATGAATGTTGAATGAAGATTGATGAATGAAATAGAATTTAGAATGTTGAATGAAGAATGATTATTTGGATGAATGGATGAATGTTTGAATGGATGGGTTTTATTCGGATTGAATGAATGATTGGATGAATGGATGGATGAGGGTTTGTTAAATAGGAATAAGAATATAAATAGAGGATATAGAAAGCTTGATGTTTGGAAGGAGGCTATAGAACTTTATGTGTTGATTAAGAACAAATTAAAGGATATAAAAAATATTCCCTTTAAAGTTAGAGAGCAGGTTGAAGATTCAGCGTTTTCTGTTCATTCAAATATTGCTGAGGGATATGCAAGACGATATTTGAAAGAGAATATACAATTTAATAATATAGCATTAGCTTCCCTGGCTGAAAATTATTCACAGATATATTCATTACTTGAGGCAAATATCATTGATAGGGAATGGTTTGATCTTTATGATTCAAAGCACTATTCATTAGAAAATAAACTGATAAACTATAATAAATCCCAGATATTAAAGCTTAAGTCAAAAGGTGAATGGCATGACGATTATATGATTAGGGATATATTTGAAGAATATGGTATGGATGATTGAATGGATGAAGAAAATGAATGAATGGATGGATGTATGGATGAATGGATGGATGAATGGATGGATGAATGATGAATCAACCAATCAACCAATCAACCAATCAGTCAATCACCCAATCAACCATTCAGTCAATCAGTCAATCAGTCAATCAACCAATCACCCAATCACCCAATCAACCATTCAGTCAATCAGTCAATCAACCAATCACCCAATCAATCATTCACTCAATCAGCCATTCAACAATCATCAATCATCAATCATAATTTAAAATTGCTTATATTGTATGCTTTTAGCAGACGATTGTATGTCTAAAGCAGACAAAAGCAACAATGAATACATTGGAAAAAATAGTATCCTCTAAAGTACGGGCAGCTTTTTTTCGTATTCTTTTTGGGATCTCCCCTCAGGAGTTACATTTGCGTGAAATTCAACGCAGGTCAGGTCTTGCAATTGAAACTGTGCGGAAAGAAGCAGTAAAACTGGAAATGATAGGATTGATACAAAAAAGACGAGATGGAAACCGGACCTATTTCAAGGCCAATATGGATCATCCACTTTATAAGGACATCCAGCAGTTAGTTATCAAAACTGCAGGATTAGCGGATATTCTTCGGAAGGCATTGACTATAGATGATATTCATTTTGCATTTGTTTTCGGATCAATAGCAAATGGGAATGCAAACATAGAAAGTGATATCGATCTTTTTATCATAGGGGAAACAGGGCTCAGGCAAGTTAGCAACATGTTAAAAGAACCAAGTCTGTATCTCGGTCGTGAAATTAATAGTCATGTCATGACCATAGAAGAATTTATTCAAAGGAAGTTGCAAGGAGAGCACTTTGTAAAAAAAGTACTTCAATCACCGAAATTAATGATTATAGGAACCGAACATGAGCTTGCAGCATTGGGTCAATAAAATGATGAATGTAGAATGTAGAATGATGAATGTTTTAGCGTATAACAATTTTCTTTTCATAAATCATCATTCCTCATTCATAACTCATAATTCCAATCATCACTCATCAATCATAACTCATAATTCCAAACATCACTCATCATTCAAAACTCATAATTCCAAATCGTGAAGGATGATTTGAAATACAGGACCAAAAAATTCGCGCTGGATTGTATTAAATTGTCAAACAGGTTACCCAATACCGTTTTGGGAAGGCATGTTAAGGGTCAGTTAATCCGGTCTGGTACGTCGGTTGCTGCAAATTATCGTGCCGCTAACCTGGGACAGACAAAAGCACTATTTACATCTAAAATAAGTATAGTTATAGAGGAAGCTGATGAGTCAGAATTCTGGCTGGAAATAATCGAAGAAGAACGATTGATCGTAGATCCTGAAGTTACCCTGCTCAAAAACGAAGCCCATGAAATCGCTTCAATCCTGATCTCCTCCCGAAAAACAATTATGCAAGGGAAATGAATGATGAATGTTGAGTGTAGAATGATGAATGAAGGGAATGATGAATGATGAGTGGAGAGTGATGAGTTATTTAAGTAAATCAAATCTATTCATAATTCATCAATCATAAATCATAATTCGAAACATCCAGCAACCAGTAACCAGCAACATTTTTTACAATCATAATTCATCAATCAACATTCATCATTCCAAACATCTTGCCAGACTGAATAATTATCATTAATATTGTTCAGCATTAATGAACAATAGGGGAATCAGAAAATGATAGACAAAGAGCAGATTAAACAAATACTTATCGATCAGCGTGCTGCAATACTCAACAAATCGTTTGGCATCGAAAGGGATATTTTAGCTGAAATCAAGGAACACATAAAACTCCCGCACGTAATAGTTATAACCGGGTTAAGAAGGGTTGGCAAATCTACATTACTGCGGCAGATCATTAAAAAATATTACGCAGACACAGATTTTTACTACATCAGTTTTGAAGACGAAAGGTTATTTAATTTCAAGGCGGATAATTTCAATACATTATATGAAACGCTCATAGAACTTTTCGGTGAGAAGAAAACTTTTTTCATAGATGAAATTCAAAATATCGATCGCTTTGAAAATTTTGTCAGAAGATTTTACGATACCGGATTTAAGTTTTTCATAACCGGCTCCAATGCCAACCTGTTAAGTAAAGAACTTGGCACGAAACTTACGGGCAGATATATTGACTTAATTGTTCATCCTTTCTCATTTGAAGAATACCTGAGATTCAAAAAGTTTAAATATAAAAAAGAAATGCTCTACAAAACCGAAGACAGGGCTAAATTAAAAAATCTGTTCGGGAAATATTTGATCAGCGGCGGTATGCCTGAGTTTCTGATCTATAAAGATCCGGGAATACTAAGCCGTATCTATGATGATATAGTTATCAAAGACATAGCAGTAAGGTACAGGGTTGAAAATCTTTATGAAATGAGAGAATTGTACCAATATTTAATTACAAACTTTGCCAATAAATTCAGCTTTAACGGTCTCAAACAAATTGTTGGTCTGGGAAGTATTACAACAGTCAAAAACTATCTTTTATTTTTAACTGAAACATTTTTTATATCACCTGTCAATAAATTTGATTTCAGTCTGAAGAAGCAAATGGTGAATGAAAAAAAAGCGTACGTGATTGATAACGGTTTTATTCCGGGATTATCAACAAAGCTAAATAAAGATCAAGGCTGGTTGCTGGAGAACTATGTTTTTAATGTTCTTAAAAGAAGCAGCAAGGTTTTTTACTTCAGCGGTAAAAATGAATGTGACTTCATCATTCAGAAAGGGAGAAAAATAACAAATGTAATTCAAGTTACTACTGAGCTGTCGGATACTAATAAACAACGCGAGTTACAAGGATTACTCGAAGCAATGGAATATTTTAAACTGAAAGAAGGCTTGATTCTGACTTCCGATCAGGAAACTGCAATAACTAGGGATAAAAAAAATATTTTGGTTAAACCGGTATGGAAATGGCTGCTGGAAAACGTGAATTCACAAAATTGAGAGTTTCCAACACCCAGCACCCAGCAACCAGCAACATTTTTTCAAATTCATCAATCAACCAATCAATCAATCAACCAATCAACCAATCAGTCAATCAACCAATCAGTCAATCAACCAATCAACCAATCAACCAATCAACCAATCAAAATTGAAAAGGCTTTTAACCCTATTATCCATAATAATTATCGTTCCTTTAGGTCTCGCTACCAAGTATTACCAAGGTTCCGGCTGCGCGTGGATTAATAGCCATCTCGGCGGCTTATTCTACGTCATATTCTGGTGTTTGGTGTTTTACCTGATATTCATTAATGGAAAACCGGTAGTCATTGCGAGCTGTGTCCTGGGTGTAACAATAATTCTTGAATTTCTGCAACTGATCCATACACCCTTCCTCGAGGTTATCCGGGATACATACCTTGGCAAAGCCCTGATAGGCACAAGTTTTAATCCGATAGATTTCATATTTTATGTTATTGGAGCAGGACTTGGAATTATTTGGATCTATGGGTTAAAGCGAATTAAAAAATAAATGGAAATATATTTATGTTGAATTTCATTGCTTTTTTTTCATTCATGATTCATCATTCAAAATTCATAATTCCAAACAATCAGTAACCAGCCTGCCCGCCGTAGCTTAAGCGGAGGCGGGGAACAAGCAACTAGGAACATTTTTTCAAATTCATCATTCATCACTCATAATTCATAATTCCAAACATGTTTAAAAACAAAACCATACTCATCACCGGCGGGACGGGTTCGTTCGGGAATACATTGTTGAACAGGATTATTCATGAAGATACAAACGAGATCCGTGTTTTCAGCCGGGATGAGAAGAAACAGGAAGACCTGAGGAACAAATTAAATAATCCGAAGGTTAAGTTTTACATTGGCGATGTCCGGGATAAGGATACGGTTAACAATGTAATGAAAGGAGTGGACTTTGTTTTTCATGCAGCAGCCCTGAAACAGGTGCCTTCCTGCGAGTTTTTCCCGGTGGAAGCGGTTAAAACCAATGTGCTGGGAGCCGGGAACGTGATCGAATCTGCTATTGAAAGCGAGGTGAAAAAGGTTGTTATTCTGAGTACCGACAAGGCGGTGTATCCCATCAATGCTATGGGTATGTCCAAAGCCCTGATGGAAAAGGTCATGATTGCCCGGTCGAGAAATCTGGATGATAGCTCGACGGTTCTTTGCGGAACACGCTATGGCAATGTGATGGCATCGCGGGGTTCGGTTATCCCTTTATTCATAAAACAAATTAAGGAAGGCGTTCCGATAACCATTACAGATCCGCAAATGACCCGGTTTATGATGACCCTGGAAGATTCCATCAACCTTGTTTATTATGCATTTAAAAACGGAAAGCAGGGCGATATGTTTGTTCAGAAGTCTCCTGCTGTGACCATTGAGGATCTTGCCCAGGCGCTGAAAGAGCTGTATAATGCAAACAATGAAATCCGGATCATCGGAACACGGCATGGAGAAAAATGTTATGAAACACTGGTAAACCGGGAAGAGATGGCGAAAGCCGTAGACCTAAAAAAATACTTCAGGATACCGGCAGATACACGGGATCTGAATTATAACAAGTATTTTTCCAATGGGGCAGAAGCTATTTCCCTTAGAGAAGATTACACCTCACACAACACCACCAGGCTAAATGTGGAAGAGATGAAGGAGTTGTTGTTGAAATTGACGATGGTGAGGAGGGATGTGCTTGGGGAGGAACCTGGGGTAGTCGATGAGTGGTAATGGACCGCAGATAACACGGATGCGGCGGATATAAGCGGATAAATGAAACACGAACAAAAAACCCAGCAAATAATTCAGGCATTTTACAAGGTGTATAATACGTTGGGATATGGTTTTCTTGAGAAGGTTTATCAGAATTCGATGGTAATTGAACTTCGAAAAATGAATTTTCAGGTTCAAAGCCAATATCCAATTAATGTTTATTATGATGATTCCCGTGTGGGGGAATATTATGCCGATATTCTTGTTGATGATTGTATTATCTTTGAACTGAAGGCGGCTGAAGCAATATGCGAGGAACATGAGTATCAGTTGATCAATTATCTTAAAGCTACTGATATTGAAGTGGGACTATTATTGAATTTTGGAAAGAAGCCTGAGATTAAAAGAAAAATTTTTTCAAATGAGCAATGGAACACGGATGACACGGATTAAATGGATTTTCACAGATATTTTATCCGCGACCATCTGTCTGATCAGCGTCATCCGCGTTCTAACACTATCTTATGATTAAGGTCGGAATCACCGGTCAGCCCGGATTCATCGGAACACATCTCTACAATACCCTGGGTTTGTATCCGGAGAAGTTTGTGCGGATACCATTTGAGGATGCGTTTTTTGAAAACCAGGAAAGATTAGCTGAATTTGTATCTCAATGTGATGTGGTTGTTCATTTAGCTGCAGTTAACCGTCACCATGACCCGGAGTATATCTATAATACTAATCTAACCTTGGTACAGAAACTAATTGATGCTTTGGATCAGACCGGTCAGAAGCCTCATGTTATCTATTCCTCGTCGATCCAGGAAGATGTTGATAAACTGTATGGTAAATCCAAAAAAGAGGGACGGGAAATGCTTGCACAGTGGGCAGAAAAAAATAGAACTTGTTTTACCGGTTTCGTTTTTCCGAACATTTTCGGTCCCTTCGGGGATCCCTATTACAACTCCTTTATAGCAACCTTCAGTCACCAGCTAACGCATGGAAAAGCACCGAAAGTTGAAGTTGACAAAGAAGTTCCGCTGCTATATGTTGGGAATGCAGTAAAGATCATCATCGATGCGATAGATAAAAGAACTAATAAAAACGAGCTACGAATTGATTATGACCACAAGCAAAACGTTACGGTAATTCTTAAAATGCTTGAGTCCTACAAATCAACCTATTTTGATAGCGGGATTATTCCGGAATTCAACAATCCATTTGAAATCAATCTGTTCAATACGTTCCGATGTTACATCGATCAGAATGAGTTTAACCCGGTAAAGCTTCATCCGAATACCGATGCAAGGGGATCATTTGTTGAGACAGTAAAAGCACATACCGGAAGTCAATTTTCATTCTCCGTGACAAAGACCGGTATTACCCGCGGAAATCATTTTCATCAGCGAAAGATTGAGCGGTTTATAGTGATTAAAGGTGAAGCAAGGATCCGGTTAAGACGGATCGGAACGGATGAGGTGCTGGATTTTTATCTGAACGGTGATGAACCGGCATTTGTGGATATGCCGATATGGTATACACACAATATAACCAATATTGGGAAGGAGGATCTTTTTACCTTGTTCTGGGCCAATGAGTTTTATGATCCTGAAGATACGGATACCTTTTACGAAGAAGTATAAAATATGATAGAACACAGATGACACGGATGCAGCGGATTTACACGGATAATAAATCAGCGGTAATCCGTTTCAATCTGCGTAATCCGCGTTCCAATTCTTAAAAAATGAAAAACAAAGCACTCAAAGTAATGACTATTGTGGGGACCCGGCCGGAGATCATCCGTCTTTCCCGGGTAATCCCGCTTCTTGATGAGCATACGAATCATATCCTGGTCCACACCGGTCAGAATAACGATTACGAGTTGAATGAAATTTTTTTCGAGCAGCTTGAGATCCGGAAGCCCGATCATTTCATGAACGCAGACACCTCTTCACTCGGAGCTGCAGTCAGTGATATTATCCGGAAATCGGAAAATGTGTTGTTGAAAGAAAAACCCGATACCCTTCTTGTCCTGGGAGACACCAATTCCTGTCTCTCCGCTTACATGGCAAAACGCATGCACATTCCCATTTTTCACATGGAAGCCGGCAACCGCTGTTTCGATCAGAATGTCCCCGAAGAAACAAACCGAAAGATCATTGACCACATTGCCGATTTCAACCTGGTCTACACCGAGCATGCCCGCCGTCATTTGTTATCAGAAGGATTACCCCATCGTAGAATATACCTCACCGGCAGCCCCATGAAAGAAGTCTTGGATTATTACATGCCCAAGATTGAAAAATCAAAAATCCTCAGTCACTTGTCACTCGTCACTCGTCACTACTTTTTAGTTTCCATCCACCGCGAAGAAAACGTAGACAGTCCGGAGAACCTGAAAAAGATCCTGGCAATCTTAAATCAGCTGGCTGAAGATTATAAACATCCAGTGATCATCTCAACCCACCCGCGTACACGAAATAAATTGGAGGAACTGGACTCGTCACTCGTTACTCGTCACTCGTTACTGCATTTTCTTAAGCCTTTTGGCTTCTTTGACTACATAAATCTTCAACAAAATGCCAAATGCGTAATCTCCGACTCAGGCACCATCAGCGAAGAATCAGCCATTTTATCTTTTCCTGCAATCTCACTCCGCAACTCCATGGAACGCCCGGAAGCCCAGGATGCCGGGACCGTTATATTAACCGGATTTGATCAGGATATCGTTTTAAATTCAATACAAACGGTAATAGAAGAGCATAATAGCAGAAAGTACGAAAACAATGTCCCGGATTATACAATATCAGATACTTCCTGGAGAGTGTTGAAATTGATCCTTGGGAATACGCGGTTAAGTAACAGGTGGTGGGGGATAAACTAATTGGTAATAAAGAATGCAGATTCCAAATTTGATCGGTAGTTTTTTTACGAAAGGACATGAAAGAACCATCCGGGCAAAGAAAAACATCTTAGCATCCTTTTTTATTAAAGGTGCAAATATCGCTGTTGGATTAGCGTTAGTCCCTATCACAATAGATTACCTTAACCCAACTAAATATGGAATATGGATTACATTGAGCTCAATAATTGGTTGGTTTGGTTTTTTTGATATAGGTTTGGGACATGGACTAAGAAACAGATTTGCCGAAGCCCTGGCAATTGGTAATCATGAATTGGCCCGCGTATATGTGAGTACAACTTATGCGATATTATCCCTGATCATTAGTGGGGTCTTATTGCTTTTCTTTGTTGTAAACCCTTTTCTAAATTGGAATAGGATTTTAAATGCAGACCAAGATGTAGTACTTCAAAAGGAGTTGAGCGTTTTGGCACTGACCATATTTACTTTTTTTTGTCTGCGTTTTGTTTTTAAACTTATTACGACCATCCTTACAGCTGATCAAAGACCTGCCAAAGCTTCTTTTTTTGATCTTCTTGGGAAAATAATCGCTTTAATTTTAATATATGTGTTAACTAAAACAACCGAAGGCTCCCTGTTGTATTTAGGTATTGTATTGAGTAGTACACCGGTTTTAGTTTTGCTTTTTTCAAGTATATGGTTTTATATTGGAAAATACAGGCCTTATAGGCCTTCTTTCAAATTAATTGATTTTAGTAAAGCAAGGGATTTGGTAAATCTCGGGTTGAAATTTTTTCTAATTCAAATTGCTGCAGTACTTCTTTATCAAACAAATAATATTATTATCACACAGTTATTTGGACCAGAGCAGGTAACTCCATATAATGTTTCCTATAAGTACTTTATGGTGCTCATGATGGGATTTTCAATAATTATTACACCATTCTGGAGCGCATTTACAGAAGCATGGGTAAAAAAAGAAATGGATTGGATACGTAACATCATGCAAAAATTATTAACCTTTTGGTTAATTCTCTTTCTATGTGGGATAATAATGCTCATTTGTTCCAAATGGGTTTATGTTATCTGGGTGGGAGAAAAAATCTCTATCAGTTTTACAATGTCAGCACTAGTTGGAGCATGGGTTTTAATAAATGCATGGAATGGGATTTTTGCTCAGTTTTTGAATGGTGTTGGGAAGATAAAAATTCAAATGTACCTTGGATTCTCAATTGCGGTTTTCAATATACCGTTGGCTATTTTATTGGGGAAAAAATTAGGGATTGAAGGTGTTTTACTTGCTAATCTTATTGTACTGTCCATAAGTGTATGGATATACCCGATGCAGTATTACAAAATTATTAATAATAAAGCAATAGGAATATGGAACATATAAAACATGAAAATCCTCATTCTTACAGCATCAAATCCTTATAAAACTGCAGGTGTCGCTGCTTTAGACCTTTATAAAGGTTTAAACGCAATAAGTGGAAATGAGGTTAAAATACTTGTTAAAGCATGGGATAAATATCCAGACAAAAACATCAAAGCTTTTGAAAGTCGTTTTACTTATAATAAAAATTGGTTTTGTAGAAAGGTTAGAAAATTATTAACAAGTCTGAAGTTCAGTAAGCCCAAAATTAAAATAACCAACCGCGATTATAGTGTACAGGATTATGACCAGACCATAACATATTATTCAACAAAATGCATCCTTGAAAGAATCGATTTTAAACCAGATGCAATTATAAGTCTGTTCATGCAAAACTTTTTATCGTTTAAAAATCTGGCTGAACTAAATAAAAACACAAACGCCCCCATTTTTTTGTATATGATGGATATGGCACCTATGACAGGGGGTTGTCATTATGCCTGGAATTGTAAAGGTTACCTAAATAGATGTGGTAATTGTTCTGCTATGTTTTCTGCTCAGGAATTTGATCAATCTAGAAGAAATTGGTTATTTAAGCAGGAATATATTCGAAATACAGATATCACTGCAATTGCTGCTAGTGGATACACATACAACCAACTTAATAATTGCAGCTTATTTAAAGATAAACCAAAATACAAAATACTACTTAGTATTGATGATCAAGTTTTCACTCTAGGAGATAAGGAGAAAGCCAGAGTCTCATTAAATTTACCGATTGACAAAAAAATAGTATTCATTGGTGCAATGAATGTTACCTCCAAACGTAAGGGTTATAATGAACTAATAAAATCCCTTAGAATATTAAAGCATAAAATACCTGATCCATCAGTTATCCATCTTGCTATAGCTGGCTATATAATTAAAGAGTTAGAATCTAATTTACTTTTTGATTATTCGTATTTAGGTTATCTAACACATAATGAGCTTGCTTTTGCTTTTCAGGCTGCTGATATTTTTCTAAGTCCTTCAATTGAAGATTCTGGTCCCATGATGATTAATCAATCCATTATGTGTGGGACACCAGTTGTTGCTTTTGAAATGGGTATTGCATTAGATTTAGTTATTATCGGTCAGACAGGCTATCGAGCTAGACTTAAAGATAGTAATGATTTAGCTAATGGAATTAAATATATTTTGGAATTGGACGATCAAGCGTATAATGAGATGAGCTTAAAATGTAGAGAGTTTGGACTTCGTTTATGTCATCCTCTGAAAATAGTTGAGGAATTAATGGACGTTTTCAATAACTAGCTTTGTTAATCTAATGAAAATTGAAAAGCTAAATTGGGATACAAATTTTTTTGGATATCAGATTGGTAAAGTAGAATTAGAAGATTTTCACAAAGATCAATATGAAGTGTTAATGGAATATATATCGAAATCTGAAATGAAACTTATATATGTATATCCCTTAGATCAAATTTCCAGATTGACTTTATTAAAATATAAAATTCCATTTGTTGGTACTAGAGTAACCTTTGAGAAAAGCAATTTCTTTTCCTTGAAAGATAGTGCTTTTACGAGATCTTATGAGGCTAGTGACGAGTATGACGTAATTGAAAAACTAGCTCTCATAAGTGGAGAATATTCACGTTTCAAAAGAGATGGCAACTTCTTAAATAACGAATTTTTCTATCTATATACGGAATGGATTAAACGATCTCTTAGTAAAGAGATTGCTACTGATGTAATAGTGTATAAGAATACAAGTAATATAAAAGGATTTGTAAGCTATAAAATAACTCCTGATGATGATATAGTAATAGGTCTGATCGCAGTTGATCCCTCAGAACAAGGTCAAGGTATCGGTAGTGCATTAATACAATCTATTGAAAATATTGCATGCCGACAAAACAAAAAGAGGGTAATTGTATCCACTCAATTGGAAAACAGACAGGCTATGGCATTTTATCATGCTAGTAATTATGTAATCAAAAAGCAGCAAGAAATATTTCATTTATGGTTTTAATAACAATTCCATTTAATAAGCCCTACCTTACGGGCAAGGAGATGCACTATATCTATCAGGCAGTGCATTCAGGAAAGATATCAGGTAACGGGATGTTTACACAAAAATGCCAGAAGTACTTTGAAGATCGTTATGGTTTTAAGAAAGCACTTTTGACAACCTCCTGTACAGATGCACTGGAAATGTGTGCAATATTGGCGAATATTGAAAAAGGTGATGAAGTCATCGTGCCATCTTATACTTTTGTATCTACAGCACTCGCTTTTGTTCGTCAGGGAGCAACAATTGTTTTTGCCGATAGTCGGTCTGATCATCCAGGAATTGATGAAAATAAAATTGAAAACCTTATCACAACTAAAACTAAAGCAATTGTTCCAGTTCATTATGCAGGTTTGTCCTGTGATATGGATAAAATCATGTTTTTAGCCAATAAATATAACCTGTTGGTTATTGAAGATGCTGCCCAGTCAATTGATTCATTCTATAAAGGGAAACCATTAGGAAGTATCGGTCATATGGCTGCTTTTTCTTTTCATGAGACAAAGAATATTAATTCTGGAGAAGGAGGGTTGCTTGCTATCAATGATATTCGGTTCATTAAACGATCTGAAATTATTTGGGAAAAAGGAACAAACCGAGCAGAGTTTTTAAGAGGTGAAGTAAATAAATATGGTTGGGTTGATATAGGTTCTTCATTTTTGCCATCGGAGATTATTGCTGCCTATTTATGGGCTCAACTGGAGAATCTGGAAGATATCCAAAAACAAAGAATTGAAATATGGGAACAATATTATGATGGATTAAAAGATTGGGCGAATAATAATGATATTGGCTTACCAAATATACCGGATTATGCTACAAATAATGGACATATGTTTTATCTTGTTTGCAGAAGTTCAGAGCAAAGAGATAAGCTTATTGAATACCTAAATGCTAACGCGATACTTGCTGTTTTTCATTATTTAAGTTTGCATAAAAGTGATTATTATCGTAAAGAACACAAAGGTGGTGATTTACCTTTTTCAGATAGATATACAGATCGACTATTGCGCCTACCTTTTTTCTTTGAATTATCACAACTTGATCTGCAATTAATTATTAAAATAATACTTAATTTCCCTGTAAAAGATATCGTATAAAAGTTAGTTGAAATTTTTAAAAGAGAGGTTCCTTAAGATTTTAATAATATTGTTTTATCACACAAACAAAAAATATTAATTAAAACAGGAACCTCATGTAAAACAAAATATATCAGGAAAGTAAAAAGGTGGATGAGTTCAGATCAGCGTTATCACTGGGTTGTTTTAGGAATGATGGAAGCAGAGCATCACATGAGAAAGATCCAGAATTTTAGAAAACTGGATTTACTGAAAAATGCTATTCAAAATGAAGTGG
>Ga0315547_1002221_pt1 | contig 13938 bp, 16 predicted proteins | sample SalMarSW160240MG_2_FD_202542 | JGI IMG/M metagenome (GOLD analysis project Ga0315547, IMG submission 202542) | Salt marsh sediment microbial communities from the Plum Island Ecosystem LTER, Massachusetts, United States - Salt Marsh Sediment SW1601-240 ... | reverse complement strand
AACTTCCTATCGATAAAACAAAACAAACCACTATCAACATTACAATAAACTTCTTCATTATACGTACCTCCTAATAATTTAAAATTTAGTTAATATTCTATACTCTTAAAATATTTAGCATCACCTCCTTAATCTGATTTAGATGGAGTGTTATTCTATATAACCTAGTGCTCTTAATCTTTGATCAATAGCTTCTTTTTCTTTCTGAGAAAATTCTTTTTCGCTGGTTATTTTAGTTTTAAGAAAAGCATTTAATTTCTTCCTTATAGTAATTAGTTTTTCCGAATCTACCTTTTCTTTGATATTATTTTGTTCCTGGGGATCATTGAGTAAATCAAAATAGGCTTCTATTCCTAAAGTTAGGTTACGCATAAATTTGTATTCTTCAGTTCTTAAAGATTGAAGAGCTCCTTCTCCTCTGGGTTCAAATAAATCTTCAGAATAAACTTCGCCTCCCCTAACTTCTCCCTTTTCTATTATCGGCAATAAACTATTACCATCAAAATCAGATTGCTCTACTGCAATATCAGCTAATTCTAACAAAGTAGGTATTAAATCAATAGAACGGACCATACCTTTTACAGTTTTTCCTTCTGGTAAGCCTTCCCCTTTTATAATCAAAGCCACTTTTAGATCACAGTCGTGCATAGTATTATGTTGAGGATATATAACTCTTCCTTTTCGCCAAGGAATAGGTTTGGCAGGATATTCGCCTAGATTAGTCCCATGATCACTCATTACCACTAAGGTTGTATTTTTAGTTATTCCTAAATCATCTAAGGTTGTAAGTAATCTACCGATTAATTTTTCGTCAGCCATTTTTATCTTGGCATCATAATAACCAAATTCAGGAAGCTCCCCTTCCTTTATTAGTCCCTTTTCAAGGAGTGAATGCTCTGAACCTTCATGGGTTTCATAAAAATGCCCCCAAATAAAGAAATTCTCTTTATAATTTTCTTTTAACCATTTGAAGAATTCTTCTACCCAATAGTTTCCATCATAGAACATTTCATCACTCTCAGCACCTGGATAGCCGGCTAGATCCCAACTGGTCTCTTTCGATGCTTCATTCCAGAAATCAAAACCTTCAGCAAAACCATGTTTCTTAGATATTATATCATTACCTACAAACCCAGCAGTTTTATACCCATTTCTCTTTAATATACCCCCAATTGATGGTCCACTTATATGAGAATAAGCATCTCTCATTCCATGTTTATTGGGATACTTTCCGGTAATTACTGAACCCATAGCAATTGGTGTAAATTCAGCAGAAGTAATGCATGTTTCAAATCTTACTCCTTCTTTGGCTACTCGATCAATGGCAGGAGTATTTATCTTTTGGTAGCCATAACAACTTAAATGGTCAGGACGAACCTCATCTAAACTAATAATTATAATATTTTTCTTTTTCATATTTACCTCTCCTTATTATATTTTGAACATATTTACATATAACCTAATTTCCTCAATCTTTCCATTGCCTTTTCTTTGTCTTGTCTCCTACCAGCTCTCTCTAGTATATTTTCTAAATCCTGTTCCCAGGCAGGGACACCGACTTCTCCCGGGTTAGAACTACTTCTTGCTCCTAAAGAACGATAGCCTATCTTATAGAGGGGACAGTAAGGAAGATTATGTAAATGGGTGTTATCCCAGATATCTCTTTCGGTAAAATGCAAAATAGGAGAAACTCTGGTATGTTCCGGCATTAAATGCCCGGCTTCGTGATTCGTAAAGTATTCATCTTCCTTCCTTGCTGCCTGCTCATCTCTACGAAGAGCCATAAATAAGAGCTCGGTATTACTTTCCTCGATAAATTTATTAAGCACTACTGTCTTCATTAGATGATTACCAGCATAGGATTCTGCTTCAAAGGGAAATGATTTAAATTCAAATTCAATACGCTTGAGTTCAGCTTGATTACGTTCATCCAAATCTTTTACTTGGATATCATTCCCCAAGTGACTCTGACAAGATTTAAGCATATCGAAATTACATAACCATTTCAGGTCTATATTCCATTTTTTAGAAATAGTAACTAAAAAATCGGTTATTTCGGGAAAGGCGTCACCTTCATCGATGGTGATAACTTGAGGAAGATTAATATTTTCCTCTATGCAAACTTGACGAATAATCCAAAGATTAGTAGTACTATCTTTTCCGCCAGTCCAGGTAATAGCACATTTTATTGGATTGAATTTCTCAAAAGCTTCCCGAACTACCTGTTTTGATTTTTCTATTAATTCCTTGTTCTTTTTCTTTGCTTCTTCGTTCATTTTCAATTCTCCTTTTTATTTCTTATTTTGCTGCCATCTATTTAACTGAGGCATTAGTTTTTTCTTCATATCTTCACTCTTAGCTGAGGTATCAATTAGGTTATTTAACTCTTGGGAGTCTCTGTTAAGATCATACATTTCCCAACTCTTATTATCTTCCCTGTAAATTATTTTTAGGTCATTCTCCTGATAGAAGTATATAGGTTTATCAGTTTCCTTTTCATGATTACTAGTTTTACCAATCGCTTCTCCAAAGACTCCATTTTGAGGATAATTCTTTAAAGGAAGCATGGAATGCCCTCTAAATTTCTCAAATGGTTCAAGACCAAAGAGATAAAGTATAGTAGGAGGGATATCAATATTACTAACCAGGTTATCGCACACCTCGCCCTGGGTACGATTATACCTGTAAATAAGCAAAGGAGCATTGATGAGTTCAGAATACATTTTACCATCGTGAGAAAGACTATCGTGTTCACCAAATTCATCTCCATGGTCAGTAGTAATGATAACCACTGAATCTTTTAAAACTCCATATTTTTCTAATATTTTAAAAAAGTTTTTAACATAATCATCGATTTCAAGCACTCCTGCATCATAAAGTTTCTTTAAAAGTTTTACTGTTTTTTTATTTGAAACATCTCTTTTAAGTATTATTTCTTTAAAAAGATTTAACATTTCATTTTCAGAAAGATTAATTAAGGGATCTACTTTATTTAAATATTCTTTTGCAGGGATATAAGGTTCATGTACATCCATATAATGCGTCCACAAAAAAAAGGGATGGTAATTATCGTTTTTAGTATAGGAGGATAGCCATTTATCTACTTTATAATTAATACCATCTCCTTTAATATAAGGTATTTTATCACTTACTTCGTCCTGCATAGAATCATAAAAAACATCCCAACCTCTGTTCCAACCAAAATAACCACAAAGATAGGGATTGGAGTGGAATGCGGCTGTAGTGATTCTATATTTTTTTAATACTTCTGAGATAAAGGTTCTTTTCGGGGAACATTTTTTCTGTCTGCCATATTCCAGATAATAAGAAGATGTAAGAATGCCAGGAAAGGAAGCTTGTGTATAAGGACCAGTAGATTGGGTATTTGTAAATTTAATAGATTTAGGTTGGAGGGAATCAAGAAAAGGGGTTAGCTTATTTTTGTTTCCATAGCACCCTAAAACATCTTTTCTTAAAGCATCTATTGTTAATAAAATAATGTTCTTCATTTATTAAATTCCTCTCAAAAATTTTAAAATTAATACATAAAAATTTCTAAAAAGGCTTTCATCAAAGATAGATTCAATAAGAACAAGAACCCAAAGGTGATCTGGAGTCTCGTCTTGGTATCATGATCCGTACCTTTTCTTATAAATTGCTATATTAGATTTTTAGTTTAAATAGTTTTACTTTATATTGAGTAAATAATTAGCTTTCATCCTAATAACGAAATATTTTTTAAACTATTATACTATCTTTATAATAGATATAATTTCAGAATTATTTTAATTATTAAATTATTTTATATCCAACCTCTAGCTTTCATTGCCTTGCTTATCTTGATTAGAGCGTTAATCCATGCAGCATTTCTAAAAGAAGTATCTTTTTCTTTTGCTGTCATAATCGTTTCTTTATATGCTTTCAAAATTCTTTCTTTAAGCTTCTTATTAACTGTTTCTAAATCCCAGTAAGTATCGGTTAATCCTTGAGTGCGTTCAAAACTGCATACAATAGCACTGCCACAATTGGCTAATACATCGGGTATAATTGTAACTCCTTTATCTTCAAGTATTTTTTCAGCTCCTGGAGTAGTCGGACCATTTGCTCCTTCAATGATTAATTTTGCTTTAATCTTATTCGCGTTTCCATTAGTAATAACACTTTGCACAGCAGCAGGTATTAAAATATCACAATTCGTTTCTAACAACTCTTTATTGGTTATTGTTACTGTCCCTGGAAAGCCTGCAACAAATCCAGTATCTTCAACATGTTCCACAAGTTTCTCTACATCAAGACCTTCTTTCGAATATATTCCACCTTTAATATCACTTACTGCTATAACTTTGAACCCTTCGTTATGAAGTAATCTTGTAATAGTACGTCCAACATCTCCAAATCCCTGAACAGCTATTGATGCTTTTTTAGTCAATCCTAAATCCTCAACTATTTCCTTAGTAGCAAAAAATGCACCAGTTCCAGTTGCCTCCATACTACCCAAAGTACCATTAACTTCTGCTGGCTTATCATTAACTGCTGCCGGACTATGGAATCCAACTATTTCTTCATACTCATCAAGCATCCATGCCTGAGTTTTTGCACTAGTCCCAATATCTGCACCTGGTACATCAATCCAGGCTCCTTTCATTGGTAACTTGCGAATAAAAGCACGAACAAGCCTTTCAAATTCCCATTCACTTAACTCGGAGGGATTAACTCTAATGCCACCTTTCCCTCCGCCGGCAGGAATACCAGCAACGGCATGTTTGATGGTCATCAAAAATCCTAAAGCTTTTACTGTATTTAAATCTAAATTGGGTACAAATCTTGTCCCATCTTTAATTTCTCCTAAGGCATCATTATAATGAACTCTAAAAGCATTAAATATTCTAAGCTCACCATTATCCATTTTCATAGGAATAGTAAATTCAAAAATGCGTTTAGGTTGACTAAGAAGTTTAATTGCATTTGGCCCAAGTCCTGCAATTTTCCCTGCAGTGCGCAGAGTATTTAATGCTATTTCAAATGGATCATTTTTCATCGTTTTTTTCCTCTTAATATTTGTTTTATTAATTTAATTTGGATTTGGCAAAACTAAATCAGAAGGACCCTTCTTAGATAATTTTAATTGAGGCGCATGCCTTTCCATAATTTCTTGAAAAATGGCTGCTTCTTTAACTTTCTCTCTCATAAATTCTGCATGCCAACTTTCTTTTACCCAGGGCTTGTAAATATCAGCCTGGCAACTACCCGGTTCAATCTTAAAGTAACAAGGTGAGGCGACTCTGGCGACTTCCGGTGCCTCGTAAATTCTAAACATCCCCCCCTCGGCATCTGTAATGAACATATAAATATCAATAGGTATATTAACTGCTTTCCGCATCCCTGCCAAAATTGGGAGTGAAACATCTGATGTAGGATTCAATGAATTAGCTCCCATCTTCTCAATAATCTTAGCTCCAGCAGCACTACAGTATCCTCCAAACGCAGACCATTTAAAAACTATATCCTTGGGAATAAAACCATCTTTTCGCATACGAGTAACAATAGAAAGTATCCCTTCGTCCAAAACTAGAAAACCCTTGAATCCGGCCTCAATATTCCTCATCATATCTGCAAGCCAATAAGAAATATTATCCGAGCCTCTTAGCCTAAATCCCACCATAGCACCTTCAGAGAAACCTGGTGCTCTTGCCCCCACATCCCAAGCTTTACGCGGACCCATTGTCGCTACAACTTCTATCTTTTCATCTCTTCCCATTTGAGCTATAGCTTTTAATTCACCAAAATCACTTAAAGTTGACCCTTGTACAGTTACTATAGCCCTATGAATGGTCACATTCCTTTTCTCTGCCTCATCAATCATAGCCTCCATGGTTGATGGATGTTCAACTCCTGAAATTTCTATTCTCCATTGTGCACCATCTGGAAAGGTTTTTGTTGAAGAGGGAAGTTCTCCCAAATCTCTTCCAGGAATCCCCATCCCTTCCATAAATTCTCTAATTTCCTTCAGTGTTTTAGCCATTTTATTTGCTCCTTCTATCTGCTCCTTATTGTTAAAAAACAATACAGATTCACTTCTTCTTTTAATTTGTTTTTGATTAATCATCTACTAAATTCCAAGTAGATATCTTTAATAAAGAAAATTTAAGAGCATCATCCCTTCCCTTAAAACTAGTATTTTCATAATCTTGTTTCTTGCTACTAAAACAATTATTCAAACTCTTTCAGCATCTCATAAAACTCTTCTTCTTTGCCCTTTTTAATATGATAGGAATGGTCATCAGTAGGAAAGGCACCGGACTTTACATCCTTAATATATTCTTTAAAAGCATTGGTTTCTATCTCAGCAACATTAGCATATTTCTTAACAAACTTGGGAGTAAAAGCTTGGAATAGACCCAACATATCTCCACAGATTAATAATTGTCCATCACAGGGGCCTCCTGCTCCAATAGAGTAGACGGGTATAGTCAGTTTTTTAGTAATAAATACGGTTAATTCTGGAGGGACTGCTTCTAACAGAAGGGCATAAGCTCCTGCTTCTTGAATGGCTAAGGCATCTTTAATTAATTCTCTTGCACTGGCGGCATCTCTACCCTGAGCTTTAAACCCGCCTAATTGACCTGAACTCTGAGGGGTTAGACCAATATGACCCATACCCAATATTCCGGCATCAGCTATCGCCTTTATCTTACTATAGACTCTCCTCCCTCCTTCTAATTTTACTGCATCCATATCAGCTTCTTTAAGAAAACGGCCTGCATTTCTAACTGCTTCTTGATCTGAAATTTGATAAGACATAAAGGGCATATCTCCAATACAAAAAGTATTTGGTGCTCCTCGTCGGACTGCCTGACAATGAGAGATACAATCTTCCATGGTAACCGGGACTGTCCCTTGATAACCTAATACTACCATCCCCAGTGAATCACCGACTAAGATCATATCCATACCGGCTTGCTCAACAAAGGAAGCAGTAGGAAAATCATAAGCAGTTACCCAGGCTACTTGTTCTCCTTCCTTTTTCATTTCTATAAAATCTATGCAAGTCTTTTTTTTAGCCATTCTTTAATCATTCCTTTCTATTTTTTTTATTATGTTGTATAAAGTTGATTAGAAATTTCTTTTGATATAGCTATTAATTTACTCTTAACTTTTTTCATTTCATTTAAAGTAAAACGTGATGCAGGGCCGGTAATGCTAATAGCAGCGAGGGCTCCATTTCTACTAATTATGGGGACACCTAAGCAATTAATGCCAATTTTATATTCTTCTCTATCAACTGCATAACCTTGTATCCTAATCTTCTTTAAATGCTTTTTTAGTTTCTCTAACGAAGATATAGAATTTGAAGTAAGGGAAGGTAGTGGTTCGTCATTTTTATATAAACTTTCAAATTCCCAATCAGAAATAAAAGCTAATAAGACCTTCCCTAAAGCAGTACAATGGGCTGGAGTTCTAGTTCCTGCCATAATCTCTGTCCTTAAAATTTCTGGACTTCCAATAGTATCAAGATATATAACTTCTTTACCCTCCAAAATTGCCAAATTAGCCGTCTCGTTAGTACTTTGCGATAGCTGTCTAAGATAGGGTTTTAATATTTCAATCAAACGTTTTGTGCTTTGCACTGCACAACCAAGCTCAAATAACTTAATTCCTAATCTATACTTTGTTGTTTGTTGGTTCTGAATAACATAACCTCGAGATTTTAGAGTAGTTATTATTCTATGCACTGTACTTATCCCCATATGTAGCCTTTCACTTATTTCAGTTATTCCTGCTTCTTGCTTATTAGCCGAAAGGAATTCTAATAAATCCATGGCTTTCTCAATAGATTTTATTCTATCTCTTTTACCTGTTTTTATTCCCATATTGCGGAAGTCCCTTTCCATTTTATCTATATTTATAATACCATATAAATTTTAAAATTTCTTCTTTTTTTAGCAAATATTTTTATTATATGGTCACGCAGATATTGACTATTGACGACATAGAGCTTAAAATAAAAGACAAGAGGTCAAAAAATGAAAGAACAAAGAAAGGTCAAAAGATATATTATACCTACCACTTTTGCCCAAAGAAGACTAATGATAGAGATTTACCTAAAGACTCATAACATTAGCCAATCCTGTAAAAGAGCAGGATTATCTATAAACACCTTTCGTAGGTGGTATCCTCGCTATTTAGAACAAGGTGTAGAAGGAATAAAAAGACCCAAAAGACGTATACGAAAGAATCTGGGGAGAGTCCCAGAAAAATATGCTTGTAGGGTAATTGAACTAAAGAAGAAAAATCCTAATTGGGGACGTAGGATTATAGCTTCGGTCATTGTAAAAGAAAACAATGATAAAAAAGTAATTAGCCCAGGAGGAGTCCAGAAAGTTTTAGAGAGAGCCGGCTTGTGGAATAAAACGTATTAGCAAAATATCTTCCTATTCTCTTTTCTATTACCATTAAAAATATCTATTATCTCTCTATTATTTATTTCTCTTATTATTCATTATTATATATTTCAAATAAGTCTTTGTAGTTGTCTATGTCAATTCTTTGGGGGTAGTTTTTTTGGTAAAAAAATTATCTGGTTTTTGCAGTTTTAAGGTTTTGCTTTTGTCAAATGTTGAGATCTGGCTGTTATTTAAAAATCAAAAGTGGACTATTAGAAAACAGTTAAAAGATGTAATTTAGAATTAAATCTTAAAGAGAAAAGAGATTCTAAATTATGTCCAAACAATTACATAAAATTTTTACAGATGAGCAAGTTAAATCACTTTTAAAAAGTTATTTAGCTACGAAAATTATGATTAATTATACTTTACAAATCTTTAAAATCAAAAGAAGTAGATTTTAGATACTGGCTACATACCGCGGAAGATCTAGATAATTTACTTAAAAAATGCTCAAATACCGCATATAACGCACGATTTTTAGGCCCTGCGTATGGGGACCCTACCTTAAAATTCGATTTTTATCAAAAACTTGACTCTTTTTGCTAGTCTATCTCAAGGCTTTATATCAATTTTCGCTTTATTCGATTTTGAGGATGTAATTTATTCCTCTCCTCTCTCTGATCATAAGTTATTAAATGGGTATAAATCTGAGTAGAGGCTAAACTTTCATGGCCTAAGAAATGTTGGATTTTACGAATATCCATACCCCCATTTAAATAATGAGTAGCTATCGAATGCCGGGGCATATGGGGAGGTAACTTCTTTAGCTATACCGGCCTTGATACCGTAATACTCCACTACCGGTCCGCCAACACCGGGCATATCTCCTGGATTAGCTATAATTCCATCAGAAAAACGTTGCATTGCCAAAGTAGTCTGGATCATTAAAGCACAAAAATCTATGGCATCCTACAGGGTCATTGTCACCCACTGGATAGCTATTGTAAGCCTCCCAATTGTTTTCTTACTTCTGTTTGTCCACTCTCCTAGACTATATCATTAATAAACTTTAGATTACTAATCCTCCCGTCAAATCCTAAAACAATCCTGGAAATTACATCAACTTGCCCGACCCAGCTCGCTCCATATTCCTTACCTTTTTCTTTACTATCTCGTTTCTTCTGAACCTCTCCAGGAATACGACAAGTATAGACTTCATGGGAACCATCTTTATTAAAACCTGCCATCAGAAGAATTATTACATCAATTCCTCCAATACATCTTTTAAATTTCCTTGCAAATCTTTATATCGGAATTTAATCATATAATTTTCTTGTTTAATTTCTAAAACCTCGTACCCTTGTCTCCTAAGGTCATTATTAATTTTTTCTACTGAAGCATCTAACCGCTTTTACCAATCATATTTTTTATTAAAAAGATTATGTAATCTATCGGCAGCATCTCTTACGTTTAACCTTTCTACATCAGTCCCTCTTTTAAACTGCTCAATAAATTTACTGACATTTTTCATCACTCCACCTTCTGGTAAAAAAGTCAAGCCAGTTACAACCACTCCAATCCTTTTATTCAACTGAAAAAGCTTAGAAGCATTATCACTTCCAATTCGAGCCATCCCTTTCCGGTTGCGATAGGATTATCGGCTATTAGCAGCCAAAACAATTCCCTCTGGAGTAGTGGTGTTTATTCCTAATGACACAATACTGCCTCCATTTTAGAAATATTTTTATAATCTTGATTGACTTTCTCTTTGTATTTACTATTAATATTCTGCTCTAAATCTTTTTTGTTTTAAATTAGTTTCTCTATTTTTATTTTTCCTTTTCCTTTTTTTCTTCCTCGATAATTTTAATAATCTTTAATAATATTTCTATTCGTGGCTGAGCATTCATATGCATAAACACTTCTAATGCCTCTTGATAATAATTTAATGCTTCATTTGGTTTTCCTGAATCATTATATACCACCCCAATATTAGTCAGGTTATTGGCAATACCTTGTTCATCTTCAATCTTCTTATTAATCCCCAATGCTTCTTCTTGATACCTTAATGCTTCATCATGTTTACCTAATTCATTATATACAGTACCAATATTATTAAGATTATGGGCTACGCCCAGTTCATATCCGATCTTCTTATTTATTTCTAAGGCTTGCTGGTAATATTCCAATGCTTCATCGGGTTTGCCTAAGTTATGATATACATTTCCTATATTGCCAAGGGCAACTGACTTTGCTGGTAATCTGGCAATTCTATTTTCTGCCCTCTTAAAAATATTTAATGATTCTTTAAAATGTTTTTCTGCCTCGTTTAGTTTAGATAAAAAATAATACAGTTGCCAATAAGGACATTAAGGGTAATTTTTTCTTCCTCGGGAACATCGGAATTATTCAAGCATTCTCTATACACCTTAATAGCTTTATTAAAGTTATATTTTTTCTCATACTTTTGTCCTGTATGGAAAAAATCTGTTAATAAAGAATTCCTTTCCAGATTATCCATCAAAACTCTAGGTAGATTTCTATCGAATAATTCCTGTCTTTCATACAAACGGTTATAAAGTTCTTCTCTTTTAGATTTTTCTTCTTTAATCTTCTTATCTTTTATTATTAAATAGGCATCAAGGATAATTATTAAGGCACAGATAATCCATAGACTTATTTTCATTTCCATAGTCATATTTTTTAATCTAAATATACAGGCGGCAAAAATTAATGGAACTGCTATAGAAATAAAATTTAATAATGCATCCATATTTTTTATCTCCAAAGTAATTTAAAATCAAATCTTATTCCTAATTTTGGTTATTATATTTTATATTCGATAAAACTCTGAAAATCCTTTTTTTTGAAAATATACGATACAGAGGACGGTTCTCTGTATCAAAAATAAGACACAGAAAACCGTCCTCTGTATCTCCCCTGTATCAATTTTTGAATATGTTATTAATATTATGGTAAAATTATGATTAAATGATTTCGGAGAAGTAAAGTAAAAAAGGAAGGGATAAAAATAAATTTGAAAAGACAGACTAAGGGCTACCTAATGGTAGCTGCCGCTGGTACTTTATGGGGAACAATAGGCCTACAAGTAAAAACTCTACTTAATTATCAATTATCTGTTCAAACTATTGCATTATGGAAGATGATATTCGCGGTTTTAATATTGTTCCCTTTTGTCTTCTTCACTAATAGAAAAGTGCTAAAAGTTGACTTGAGGGGCTTTATTCATATTTCTTTAATAGGACTTTTCAGTCGATCTTTCTTTAATATATTGTATTTCAGTGCAATTCAAAAAACTACCATTGCCACAGCAGTTACTCTATTATATACTGCACCGATATTTATTGCTATTATGGCTAGAATTTTTTATAAAGAGTTATTTACTCCCTTTAAAACTATAGCCTTATTCCTTTGTATGGGAGGCTGTTTCTTTGCTGCAACTGGAGGTTCAATGGAAATACTTAAATTAAGTCTCCCTGGAATTTTGATGGGTTTGGGGGCAGGTTTTACCTTTGCCTTACTGACAATTCTAAGTAAAGCTATAATTAATGATTACCATCAGCTGACTATTATCATATATTCCATTGGATTTGGATTACTTTTTTATTTACCTTTTTCCCAGCCTTTAGAGATTTTTCAAATGGATTTGCCTTTAAAGTTATGGTTACTATTATGTTCTATCAGCTTAATTTCTATCGTCGTAGCTTATGGATTGTATATCACTGGATTATCTTATGGTATTGAAGCATCCAGAGCGGGAATTATTAGCACTCTGGAACTTGTGGTATCGGTTATACTTTCTTATCTTGTATTTAAGGAAGAAATTTTGGGGTGGAAATTGGTAGGAATTCTGATGGTTATATTTTCGGTGATAATTGTCCAAATAGATAAGTTTTTACTTATTAAAAATAAAGATAAATGACTTTGTAATTCCCCCGCCGAGTAGAACGATGGCGCGAATAGCTTTTGTTGGCTGCAACCTCACAGAGCCGAACGTGCCCAATTAAGGCATTCGGCTCTCCATATTATCTTACCTATTGGGCTATTCTTACTAACTCCGTTTCCATTAATTAATCTACTCCTGTGCGTAAGTTAATGTGTCCTTAATAAGAATGATAATATGTAGCCCTCTTTCCTCTTTCGGCATTACCCAAGGTCACCAGCAATCTCTTCTCTAATGCCTCCTTTAAGTCAAATACAACAGGCTTTCCTCTCCTTCTCTGAAAAGAGGAATAATCTGTAAATTCTTAAAACTCTGTACCTCTCCAAAATCTATCCCGGATATAAAATCGGTGATTAAAATATCCATAATTCCCTCTCCTTTTACACGACAGTGTTTTTCTCCTGTTGTACCTATTATTACCCTATCGTATTCCAATTAATCCCTTTTTCTTCCCTTAATTTCTCAGCTTTAAGGTATGACCACCAAAGAATATCAAATATTCTTATCTTACTTAAATGTTGAATATTATTTTCCAATAATTTATCAAAGATATAATTTAAATTTTCCCGATTATTTCCCATTTTCAGATTATTATAGAAATCAATAAATATTTTATCGGCTCGTTCTTCCGTCCAGGCATTATTAATTTTTTCACGATACTTATTTTGAAGAGGATTATCAATCATAGGAATAATTTTTGGGTAAAGTGTATGCAGAATCTTTGTAGTAGTAGACAAACCAATTCCATTAATATTTAACAATTTTTGAATAACAATTTCATTTAGTTCTTTAATCTGCTCATCTCTGTCTTCCTCATTCACGCTTAAAAACTGCTCGAGATTATATTTAAATATACTTAAACTCTTTGTTCTTTCAGTCATTATTTTACATTCAAAAAGTACCTCTTTCTTAATGCGCGCACCAATTTTATTTACATCCTCAATTTTCCTATCTCCCAGAAGGTCGTATTTGGAATAAAAATCATTTTGGTAGCAGTAGCATTCGATTAAAGCAATGGGACGGGGAATATCAAATGATATTTTTGAGAATAGAAAGAATTTCATCTTTAAACCTCTCAAGTAATTTGGTAGCTACTGTGAACTGCATACAACCTCTATTTTCTCTTTAAATGTTCTAATATCTGAAGCATTCTGAAAAATGGATTTCCAACATCGTTGGTCAATTCTTTTGCTTTTATTCTCAATTCATCTATACATTGGGCGTATTTTTTATTAATGACCAGTTCCAATCCATCAATCTTTTCGAGTTCTTTAGTGATATATCCTTTTGGGACTACAGGTGACCAAAACATAAAATGTCTTTTTAAAAAACCTGGAAGATATTTATTAGCATATTCTTTTTGTCTCATATATTTTTTCTTTATTTTTTCAATAGTAGTTTTGTTGTCTTTATATAAAACTCCTCTTATATGTGTAGTAACCTCGCAAAGATATGCAGTTTTATTTTTAAAATCTAATCCCACAACATCTAATTCATTTAATCCTTTAAGTCCCCCGCCGGGAGGCCTAACATTGTAATCAATAAAATCGCATTCTTCAATAATTTTTAGATATGCACCTACAATAT
>Ga0315547_1002218_pt1 | contig 13957 bp, 17 predicted proteins | sample SalMarSW160240MG_2_FD_202542 | JGI IMG/M metagenome (GOLD analysis project Ga0315547, IMG submission 202542) | Salt marsh sediment microbial communities from the Plum Island Ecosystem LTER, Massachusetts, United States - Salt Marsh Sediment SW1601-240 ... | reverse complement strand
GCATTATTGAAAATAATTTTGCGAAATCCTCGCTTTCTATTTCATCCTGCAAACTCTCTTTCATAAATTCACTACTCTTTAGTTATATTTAAATCTTTCGTTTTAGAAATTCCCAAATTATAAAAACCAAATCTCCTTAAATAAAATATGAAAACCGACTTCATTCCAATTGATTATAACTACTTTGATTTCAATGGAAAAAACCACGCAAAAATAATTGGCAGAAACTCAGAAGGAAAAAGAATTTGCATCATAGATACTTGTGATGTTTATTTTTGGGCAATTCTAAAAGACACTTTGAAAAAATCCCAAACAAAAAAATTAATTAAAAAATTTGAAAAAATAAAACTCAACATCAAAGGACGCCAGACAAAAGTTGAAAAAGTTGAACTGCACGAAAAAAAATTTTTAGACAAACCAATAAAAGCACTGAAAATTTTCGCAACAAATTACAAGGACCTGCACGATATTGCAGATAAAATTGTAACACCCGAAATTAAAAAACGACGGGGATATGATTTGGGTTTTATAACACATTATATAATTGAAAAAAAACTCAATCCTTTAAACTGGTATGAAATCCAGGGAGAAATGCTAAACAATTCCAACGAATTCGGAGGAATAGACAATTCATTAAATGTGGACTTCTGCATAAAACTTGAAAAAGCAAAACCTCTTGAAAAAAAATTCTTCAAACCAAAAGTCCTTGCCTATGACATTGAAACAGATGAGCTCCAAATAGGAAAAGGGGAAATTTTAATGGTTTCTTTAGTTTCTGAAAATTTTAAAAAAGTTTTGACATGGAAAAAAATTCCTGAAAAAGAAAAACCAAATTATGTTGAATATGTTAAAGATGAAAAAGAACTTCTGGAAAAATTCTGTGAAAATGTAAAAAAAATCTCGCCTGATTTTTTAGTGGGATATTTTTCCGACGGATTTGATTTGCCCTATTTAAAATCACGTGCAGAAAAATTCAAAGTAAAATTATCTTTGGGGCTTGATGATTCACAGCCAAAATTTTCACGCGGAGGTTTTGGAAAGGACTCCACAACAGGAAAAATTTCAGGAATCACCCATATTGATATTTTAAGATTCATAAGAACTGCCTACGCCCAATACATGAAATCAGAAACACTCTCTTTAAATGAAGTTGCAAAAGAATTTTTAGGCGATACAAAAAAGGATTTCAAAATCAAACATTCTTCAAAACTTGATTCAAAAAACTGGATAGATTATTATGAATATAATTTGCATGATTCAGTTTTAACATTTCAATTGTTCGAAAAATTCTGGCCTGATTTGCTTGAATTCACAAAAGTTACAAAAGAACCTGTCTTTGATTTATCGCGTGCAGGTTTATCAAAATATGTTGAGTCATACATCCTTCATAATTTAAATCGCTTTAATGAAATTCCTGAAAAACATCCGCACAGGGACGAAATTTTAGAAAGAAGAGCAAGAGCAAAAGTTGAAGGCGCTTTTGTTTTTGAACCAAAACCCGGACTTTATAAAAACATTGTCATGTTTGATTTCACATCAATGCACACAAGTATAATAATTTCATATAACATTTCCAAGGGAACATTATTAGAAAAAAAACAAAAAAATTCTTATGAATCTCCTGAAATAGAATTCAAAAACAAAAAAACAAAATTTTATTTTTCAAAAGAAAAAGGATTTTTTCCTGAATTATTAAATGAAATATTTGAAAAAAGAAAATTCTTTAAAGTTGAATACAAAAAAAATCCAGATGCAATAACAAAAGCCCGAAGCAATGCTTTCAAAGTTTTGTCAGCGTCAGTGCACGGTTACATTGGATTTTTTGGAGCAAGATATTATTCCTTAGAATCATCTGCATCAATCCTGGCATTTGTAAGAAAATTCAACAAAGAAGCAATCTCAAAAACAGAAAAAGCAGGTTACAAAGTAATTTACGGGGATACAGATTCAATTGCATTTTTAAGGGAAGAAAAATCAGAAAAAGAAATAAAGAACTTTCTTAAAAAATTAAATTCAGAACTTCCAGGAGTTATGGAATTGGAATTGGAAGATTTTTACAAAAGAGGAATTTGGGTAACAAAACGTTCAGGACTTGCAGGCGCCAAAAAGAAATATGCTCTTCTTGATAAAGACAATGATTTAAAAATAAGGGGCTTTGAAACAGTAAGAAGAGATTGGTGCAATCTCGCAAGAAAAGTTCAGGACAAAGTAATAAAATTAATCTTAGAAGACGGCAATGAAAAAAAAGCTCTTGAATACACCAAAGAAATTATTGAAAAAATAAAAAAAAGAGAAATTCCAAAAGAAGAAATTATAATAAAAACCCAATTGAAAAAACCTCTTTCAGAATACAAGGCAATTTCTCCTCATGTAATTGCTGCAAGAAAAATGAAAGAATTTGAAATCCCGATTTCTGAAGGAAACCTTATTAAATATTACATTTCAGAAGACAATAAAGGAAAAAAAACAAAACTCGTCAGAGAAAAAGTAAAACTGCCTGAAGAAAAAGGCGAATACAACATAGAATATTATTTGGAAAAACAAATAATTCCTGCAATAGAAAATATTTTTCAGATTTTTAATGTGGATGCAAAAGAATTAGTCAACAAAAAAAATCAATCTTCTTTAAATGATTTTTAATGGAAAATAAAGTATATCTCAAGATTAGGATTTTAACAACTTAAAGGCGAGCACTTCAAATTTTGCGAGGGGGTGCGGGAAAATAAAATTCCATATAAGAAAAACTGGGAAAAGTTAAAATCCGTCGGAAAAGTATTTTTTATCCACGTTCTCAAAAACAATAAATTAAAAAACTATTTTCTCTAATTAAAATAATGAATAAAAGGCAAAAAAAGAGGTTGAGAAAAACATTTGAGATTACGTGGGCAATCGCAGGAATTGCCTTGATAATCATTACAGCTTTCTCAGTCATAAAATTAAAAACCACAGGAACAACTTCTGAAGCAGTTTTCTTCGCAACAAGTCTTTATTCTCTTACAGTTTATATTACAATCACAATAATCTTAATTGTCATAAAGGAAATAATAAAAAGGGTCAAACAATTTTAATATCATGAAGAATAGACCGGAATTAAAAAAACAATATCTTGAAAGAATTTCAAAAATTCTTGAAAACAAAAACGATTTGAAAAATTATCTGGAAATTTTAAATCACGAACCAGTAAAATCAATTCGTTGCAATAAATTAAAAACCTCTCCAAAAGAACTGAAAGAAAAACTTGAAAAAAAATACAACTGGAAAATCTCGCAACCCTGGAAAGATTATCCTGAAATTATGATTATTGAATCAGAACTTCTTCCAGGAGAACTCGGACGTTCAACAGAACATCTTTTGGGGTATTACTACATTCAGGAACTTGCATCAATGCTTCCGATAATTGCATTAAAACCAAAACCCCATGAAAAAATTCTGGATTTGTGCGCTTCGCCCGGAAGCAAAACAACACAAACAGCGTCGGAAATGCAAAACACAGGTTTAATAATTGCAAATGAAAAATCTCTTGGAAGAATAAAAATTTTATCTTCAAATCTTGAAAGATGCGGAGTAACAAACACAATTATAATCCGTGCTGAAGGGGCAAATCTCTGCGAAAAATTCAAAGAACAAAAAATAAAATTTGACAAAATTCTCGTTGATGCCCCCTGTTCAGGCGAAGGAACATTAAGAAGCACAAAATCAACTTATTTCATGTGGAATATAAATTCAGTAAAACAACTTTCAAACATCCAGAAAAAACTTTTTGAAAATGCATTTGAAATCCTCAAGCCAAAAGGTGAAATAGTTTATTCAACCTGCACACATGCTCCAGAAGAAAATGAAGAAGTCGTAAATTTTGCTCTGGAAAAATTTCAGGGAAAAATAAAAATTGAAAAAATAAATTTGCCAAAAGAGATTAAACCAAGACAAGGAATTTTAAATTGGCAGGGAAAAAAATATTCCAAAGAAGTAAAAAATTCATGCAGAATTTACCCTCACGACAACAACACCGAAGGATTCTTTATAAGTAAATTTACAAAGTTGGAAGATTGAAATGGAAATTCAAAAAATATTTAACACAACAAAAGAAGAAATTGAATCAAAGAAATTTAACATTTTTATTGCGGTTTGTTTGGGCAATAAATTTTTCTTAAACAAAAATTCAATAAATAAAGAAAATATAAAAAAATATTTAGATTTAGCTTTTGGAAATACAAAAGAGAAAGTTATTTTTTTGATTGCAGATAAAATTCAAGTTACAAATTTTTTTGTTCGTAACAAACATTCTTCTAGAGAGTATAGTTTAAGACGCGTCTTTAGAGATGGTGCGAAAATTAAAAAAGAATTGCAAGAATTTGTAAAAACCTTACCAAAAGAAAAACAAAACAAAATAAAAATTATTCAATGGGAAGATTATGAAAAAGAGGACATTTTTTGCAAAGACACCGCAAAAATAGTTTATGAAAAATTTAATAACAATCCAAAATTTCGCAAATATATTTTTGATACAATTAAAACAACGATGACAGATAGACCTTTCAAAGAAAAACAATATTGGGAAATGTGCAATTATATCTTAGATGAATTCTCCCTCGTTTATTCGGGTCTTGTTTATGAAAACGATTATTACGGGCTTTTCTTTTATCCTCAAATGGATTCCACAGCATATTTTATTGAAGATATTAAAAATTCAAAAATATTTCCAGAATTAAATAAAAAACTGCCGAAAGAAAAAGTTGCTTTGGCTATTGTGAATTAAAATGAAAAAAGAATACAAATCACTTTCAAATTATTACGATTTAATTCATAGTGAAAAAGATTATTCCAACGATGTAGACTACTTTGATAATCTGATTAAAAAATATAAAAAATCTTTTGGAAATAATTTATTGGATGTTGCTTGCGGAACTGGAAACCACATTTATTATTTTAAAAAAAGAGGATACAAAATTTTTGGATTAGATTTAAGTAAAAATTTAATTAAAATTGCTAAACAAAAAAATAAAGATGTTCCTTTTGCTATTGGAAATATGAAAAATTTTAAACTAAAGAAAAAATTTGATGTTATAACTTGCTTGTTTAGTTCGTTCGCTTATCTTAAAAATTTGGATGAAATTAAAAAATCGTTATCCAATTTTTATTTGCATTTAAACAAAGGGGGTTTATTGATAATAGAAACGATGTTTCTCGAAGATAAATTAAAAAATATTCAGAACCATGTTAGGGAGTATAAAGGAAATAATCTTTTAATTAAAAGAACATTGAATATTTTTATTAATGGAAATTTAGCCAATGTTGATGCTAAATATAAAGTTACTAAAAGTGGGAAACAAAAAAATGTTTCCGATAAATGTAAAATAAAATTATTTAATTCAAATGAAATAATAAAAATTATGGAGAAGGCGGGTTTTGAAGTTGAATTTAAACCAAATATAAAAAATAAAACTTTCTTGTTTTTAGGAGTTAGAAATTAAAATGAACAACATAAAAATCTTAAACAAAAAAGAAACACAGGAAATATTTGAAAAACTTCAAAACCAGTTCGGAATAATGCAAATTCTAGGAATTTTATTAATGAAAGGAAAAGAAAGAATATTTTTATTTCAAGGTGAAATAACAGAAAATGAAATTAAAAAAGTTGATTCAATCACAAATATAGAACGGGCAGGAATTTATATTGGAAAAATCTTTGAGCCAACAGATGAAATAAGATTGAGTATTGAAGGAACACAAATTTTCAAAAACCAAATAACAAGAAATATTTTTATTCTTGATAAAAAAGAAGATTATGGAAAATGGATGAATGGGCAGGAACTTTCTATTAAAACAAATCTCAGGGGAATGATTGTAATAAAATACAAAGATGAATTTTTAGGTTGTGGAAAAGCATCTGAAGAAAAAATTGGAAATTTTATTCCAAAAAACCGAAGATTGAAATTGAAATAATCAAAAAAATTCCTCAACAAATTTTCCAGACAAATCCTTGATTTCTTTAAGTTCTTCTTTGTTGAATCTTTCTTTAGTAAAATTATTATATCTTATAGAACAAATAGATTTTATATAATTTTTTTCAAAGAAGTCATCTGAGCATAAGATTCCCCCGTGTCTTAAACCTCTCTCAGCTTCATCAACTTCTTTGCTTGAAATATCAATCCCCTTATCACCAAAAGCAAGGAAATCCAAAACAGAATAACCATTCCTGTTATTATAAAAAAATTTCTTAAAACCATCAGAACCATAATTGAAAACACGTTTGCCTTCTGGAAGATTCGCAAGAATTGCCAAAAAAACATCTTCAAAAGTATATTGCCTATCACCCATTAATGAAACCAACAAATCAAAAGTTTTTAAAGAATTATATTCTCTAGTAAATATATGAACAAAGAAAAAATCATTGAAGCAGGAAAAATAGCCAAAGAAGTTCGCGAGTGGATTAAACCCCAAATAAAAAAAGACATGCCTTTATTGGAAATTGCAGAATTAATTGAAAATAAAATTTCAGAAATAAATCCAAATGCAAAACCAGCTTTTCCAACAAACCTTTCAATAAATGAAATAGCAGCACATTACACTCCAACTCACGACGACAAAACTCTCGCCCAGGGATTATTAAAAGTGGATTTCGGAGTTCATATAGATGGTTGGTGTTCAGACCAGGCATTTTCCATAGATTTAGAAAACTCAGAAGAAAACAAAAAATTAATTGAAACTTCAGAAAAAGCATTGAAAAAAGCAATTGAAACAATAAACCCAAATATCACAACTTCGCAAATTGGAAAAGCAATTCAGGACGAGATTTCCTCGCAAAATTTTCAGCCAATAACAAATTTAACAGGACATCAAATTGACGAGTATGATTTGCACGCCGGACTTTCAATTCCAAATTACAACAACAATTCAACAGAAGAAATAACTTCTCCGGGATTATATGCAATAGAGCCTTTTGCAACTTTAAATTCAGCGTCGGGAAAGATTAAAGAAGGCACACCTTCAGGGATTTATCAGCTTCAGGATTCAAAAAACATACGAAGCCCGTTAGCAAGGGAAGTTCTGGAATATATTTTAGAAGAATATTACACTTTGCCATTTTGCTCAAGATGGCTGATAAAAAAATTTGGAACAAAGGCAATTCTTGCATTAAAACAACTTGAACAAAATGGAAACCTCCATCAATACCCTCAATTAATTGAAACAACAAATTCAAAAGTCGCTCAAAGTGAACACACTGTTTTTATTGATGAAAAAGGCGAGAAAATCATAACAACAAAATAATCAATTCAACATCTTCATTTTCTTTTCAATAAAAGCATTATGTTTAACTAAATTTTCATGAGGCAAGATTTTATAAAATGCGTAACCGCTTCCTTCAGACGAGGAATTTTGTGTAATTTCAAGAATATTCTCATTCTTAATCTTTTTACTGCATAATTCATCAAGAACATCTGAAACTAAAACAACCAAATCTCTTCGGGAAATACTTAATTTATCTTCAACTAAATTAACAAATGCAGGAAAAAGGGAAATCTTCCCCCGATTCAAATCACAATAAATAAAAATTTCTTTTTTAATCCCAGCATAATCTGCCTCATACTTCTTTTTCAAAGAATTAATGTAATCAACCTTCATAAAAAAATAAACCAACAAATTATTATAAACATTTGCCTTGTAAAGAATATATTATTTACTCTCACAACAAAGTTTTTAAATTGCTTTTTCTTAATTTAAATATGGCTACAAAAAGAATTTCAGCACAAAATTATAGAAAAATGAGAAGGGGAGCAGAGATTTCTGAAAAATATCATGGCAAAGAAAATATGAATGAGATTGCAAAAGTTACAGAAAAATATCTTAATAAAAAAGATTCACAAAATTATAAAAGTATTGAATGGTCTCCTGAAGCGAATCCGCAAGGATTAGGATTTAATAGAGTTCGTGCACACAAACTCATGGAATATGGAATTAAAAAAAGAGATTTGCATACTACATTAATAGGGGCAAGGTTATATGAATCTCTTGGGTTTGAAAATAACCCATCTGTAAATAGAAGATTAAAAAAAGCACTTGAAAACACCCCTAAAACTCCAAAAAGAGAATATAATAAAATTGTTGAAGAAACAAATGATTTTTTAGAAAGAAACTCCTCAAGGAATACTATTGAATCAAAAGTTCTGAATTCAATTTTTGGAATTTCTGCACTCGCAGGAATATTTTTTTTATCCCCTAATGTAACAGGAAATGTTATAGGAAATATAACAAAAACAGGTTCAAATATTTTAGGAATTGTTTTGATTGTTTTTGGTTTATTGGGAGTTTTTTTGAAGAATAAGAATTAAGTATAATTCTAAAATGACAACAAAGTAGAAAGATTTAAATATTCCTAATTTATCAAAATTCTATGACAAGCTTATATCAAAGATTGCAGGAAGTAGATGAGAAATCTCCAAACTATAGAAGAGATCTTAAAGAAATTCTTGAACCATGTAGAAAAAATCCAGTAATCAATGGAGCAATTAATGGAGAATATCAATTAGCAGACCTCTTAAATGGAAATTTTAAAATGTATAAAGAAGAAAGCAAATTAGTAAAATCTTCTGATGGAAATTTACATAAAAGAAATATTGAAAGAAAATTGAATAGAGAAGAAAAAAGAGAAATAAAAGAGTCCCTTGGCTTAAGAAATTTATCACCTAAAGAAACAATTAAACTATATGTTGGTAGCACAATTGCAGGAGTAAGTTTCTTAGGTAGTTACGGATTATATCTTGCCGGGCTAGCAGGTAGTTTCAAAGCAAACAAGGAATATATAATGATTCTAGCTGGACTGGGAGCTCTAACTGGAATAGCAACTGTTACAGGATTAATTATCCATGATGTTAAACATAACAACAAAGGCAGAAAAAAAGTAATCCCATTTATTGACAATAAAATAAAAGAAGCTTATAGTTCTGAATAAAAATCTAATTTAGGGGTTTTACCCCAAATAACTATTCCCTTGAGGAATTGCTGCTTTTGCTGAAGCAGAAAAGTACTATGGTATTCTGGAAAGCGAAAGAGTTTCAGAGTATAGGGGGGACAAAGAGGTTGGGAAGTTATTAGATAAGACAAAAATGAACTTAGGAGAAGTTCGGGCAACATTAAGAAGTTTAGAGGGAAAAACTAATGGGAGTAAATCTTTCGTAGTTCTTTCTGTTTGTTCAATTATCGCAGGAATATTTTTTTTATCTCCTAACATAACTGGAAATGCTATCGGAAATATAACTAAAACAGGTTCAAATATTTTAGGAATTGTTTTAATTGTTTTTGGTGTATTGGGAGTTTTTTTGAAGAATAGGAATTAGGTTATGATTTTAAAATGACAACAAGATAAAAAGATTTATATATTCCTAATTTATCAAAATTCTATGAAAAGTTTATATCAAAGATTGCAGGAAGTAGATGAAAATTCCCAAAATTATAAAGAAAATCTTAAAGGAATTTTTGAACAATATAGAAAAAATTCTGTAATCAATGGAGCAATTAATGGAGAATATGCATTAACAGATATCTTAAATGGAAATTTTGAAATGTTCAAAGAAGAAAGCAAATTAGTAAGGGATTCTGAAGGAAATATGCACAAAAGAAATATTGAAAGAAAATTAACTAAAAAAGAAAAAAGAGAAATGAAAAAAGAAGTAAAATCTGTAGTTACTCCATTTTCTCATAAGATTAAAAATTATTTAAGCCCATTTCTTATTGGAATTATTCCTGGGCTAATTACCTTTGCTGTGCGTTATAATGCCTATGAAAACAGAGTTGATGATTGTTTTGATTGTAGCAATACTTATGTAAAACCTTGTCTAGAAAAACTTTTTAATGATTCATGGTTAACTGGAGGAATTGTTTTAGGACTAGGAATCTTAGGAGCTATTTCTTATTTACAAAATGAAAAAAGGAAATTAATTAATACCAATATTAAATTTATTGACAATAAAATAAAAGAAGCTTATAGTTCTGAATAAAAATCTAATTTAGGGGTTTTACCCCAAATAACTTGTTGCTTCAGGAATAGCTGCTTTTGCAGACTGTAAAAATTGTTCCTCGACTTTTTTGTAAACTTCAATAGTTGATTTTGTAACAGAAGGTTTAATTTTTTTCAAAGCATCATCAAAATGTTTCTTCATAACTTCTTCTGAATTAATGTCCTCACGAAGAGCGAGCATTGCTGCTTCTCTGACAAACGACTCTAAATCAGCACCAGTATAGCCCTCTGTTTTCTTAGCAAACTCTTTAATTATTTTATTTTTATTTTCAACAGGCATTTTCTCCATATGAATTTTCAAAATATTTTCACGGCCTTTTTCATCCGGAGCATTAACTAAAAGTATTCTGTCAAACCTGCCTGGTCTTAACAAAGCACTATCCAGCATATCAGGTCTGTTTGTTGCACCAATAACCAAAACATCATTTAAATCTTCCAAGCCATCCATTTCAGCAAGCATCTGATTCAAAACTCTTTCAGTAACTTTAGTTCCTGTTTCATAACCTCTCTTTCCAGCTAAAGAATCAAGTTCATCAAAGAAAATAATACAAGGTGCAACCTGTCTTGCTCTTTCAAAAATTTTTCTCATGCCTTCTTCAGATTTACCAACCCACATGCTCAACAACGAAGGTCCTTTAACCTGAATAAAATTCGCTTCAGATTCTTTTGCAACTGCTTTAGCCAAAAGTGTCTTGCCTGTTCCAGGAGGTCCATACAACAAAATCCCTTTAGGAGGTTTAATTCCCATTCTAACAAAACTCTCTGGATATTTCATAGGCCATTCAACTGATTCTTTCAAATCCCGTTTAACATTTTCCAAACCACCAACACTTTCCCAATCAATATTCGGTGTTTCAACTAAAACTTCACGCATTGCACTTGGTCTAACAACTTTCAAAGCATCTGCAAAATCATCATGAGTTATAATTAATTTTTCTAAAACCTTCTGGGGAATCTGTTCATCTTCATCAACTTTAAGTTCAGGTAAATATCTTCTAAGAACATTCATTGCAGATTCTTTTGCTAAAGATTCCAAATCAGCCCCAACAAAACCATGCGTCATAGAAGCAATTTTATCCAAATCAACTTTTGACAAAGGCATCCCACGGGTATGAATTTTCAAAATTTGCAAACGCCCTTCTTTGCTCGGAACACCAACTTCAAGTTCTCTGTCAAATCTGCCGGGTCTTCTTAAAGCAGGATCAATTGCATTAACCCTGTTTGTCGCACCAATAACAATAACTTTCCCTCGGGACTTTAAACCATCCATCATTGTTAACAATTGCGAAACAACACGTCTCTCAACTTCACCTCCAACATCTTCTCTCTTTGGAGCAATTGCATCAAGCTCATCAATAAAAATAATTGTAGGTGCTGTCTTTTCTGCTTCTTCAAAAATATCCCGAATCTTTTTCTCTGACTCTCCATAATACTTAGACATAATTTCCGGACCATTTAATAAAATAAAATGAGCATCTGATTCATTTGCAACTGCCTTTGCTAAAAGTGTCTTACCTGTTCCAGGAGCTCCGTGCAACAAAACTCCCTTTGGCGGTTCAACACCCAACCTCTGAAAAATCTCAGGACGCTTCATTGGAATTTCAACCATTTCCCGAATTTTCTTAATCTCGTCATTTAATCCGCCAATATCTTCATAAGTAATTTCAGGAATACTTTCTTCAGAAACATCAACTGCCTTGGGATTCAAAACAACTTCTGTATTCTCACCAATAACAACTGGCTGATTAGGACTTGTGCTTACAACCAAAAACCTTATCTGAGAAATGCTTCCCCCCAAATTTCCAAAACCCATCCCTCCAAGAATATCATTTAAATTTCCAAAAATATCTCCGAACTCTCCAAATTCTTCTGACATCAAATCTCTTCTTCGGTTTGTTCCACCCAAAACCAAAACATCGCCTTTGACAATCACTCTTCCCAACATTCCTTTTTTTAAATTTTCTGGGTCGCCCTGAACCATAATTCCTTTTTGTGCAGGAGCAATCATAACTTTTTTTGCTTCCTTAACATTTGCTTTAGAAACAGAAACAATCTCTCCAATTCCTGTTTTTGCATTTCTTCTTAAAATTCCGTCAATCCTGATAATCCCTTCACCAACATCAGCAGGATAAGACCTGTCAACAATTGCAACTGTCTCACGATTACCTTTAATAGAAATTATATCTCCACGATTAACACCAAGTTCCTTCATCAGCGAGGGGTCAATTCTGGCAATTCCTTTGTAAGCATCGTCCTGCAATGCTTCAACAACTTTCAGTTTTTTTTCATTTGAATTTTTCGGCATTTTCTTTTCCAAAACTTAAACTCAGTTTATTTAAATCTTCAAAGCACAAACGAACCATATCATTCATAATTTTTTCCTGTGTATTCATGAACGAAACAATTTCTTTTGGTATTGATACAGCATAACTATTTCCAACAAGCCGCATCTTTACACGGAATTCTTTATTCTTCAGATTTATAAATTTGTTGTATTCCTGCTCATCAACAGGATGAATGATTTTTTCATTGCATTTTTTATCAGGACAAACCATTGCACGAAATACAAAACCATTTTTTATTGCTTTTGCTTTTTGCATTTTCTTTCCGCATTTTTTGCAAAGAATTGTGTTGTCAAATATATCTGAGGTCATTTTATCGTCGGTGTAATCCTTTTCATGAATATAAAAGCTGTGCCAATTTCTCAACACAGCTCTGGGTTGAAAAGAGGTGTATATACAATACGTATACACAACACAATAGATACTATTTAAATATTTCGGTGATGAAATGTTTATTAAAAATTATTTTATTTAGCCAATAACCAATCTTCTAGGTCCAGAATCTTCTTTATCCCATTTCTTTTTTAATTTCTCGACGCCCTTTGAACCTTCTCTATCATAAACTTTCCTTTCTTCTTCAGCTCTATCCTGTTGTCTCTTGACAGCATTAGCATAATTGCAATAATTCTGATATGCCCCCCAAGCACTTCTTCGCTCTGCGTCTTTCTCATAAAGGGCCATCTTAAAATTCCATCTTTCTTCTTCTGTCTCTGGAGAATATTCTCTGTTAAAACAACATTCGTAACTTTCTTTAAGTTCCTTATAAACTATTGTTTTCTTTCTTAAAACCAAGTCATGTTCTGTAGGAAAATCCCCCTTAAAACTAGAAGGTAATATTTCATAAGAAATCCATACCCTATCACTATTTTTAAGACCCATTTCAAATCCTTCTTCAAGTAAAGAAACAAGAGTGTTCTCAAAAAAACCACTATCATTTCTAAAAAGAATTTCTTCTGAACTCTCTAATCTAATTGCTTTCTTAGCCATAATTTTTTATCAAAAGATGTTTTTTAAACAAATCTGTCCTCTAAAATATATAATAAAAAAATCACAACAATAATTAAAAACTCTCCAAACTTAAAATTGAAATGAGCTTGCTAAAATTTTTAAAACCAAAGAAAACAGAAATTCCTGAGATAAAACAAAAATTCATCGACGAAAATTTAACTCCTGAAGAAATTGATGAAAAATTGTGGACAATGAATTTTAGTAAACAAAGTAAATATTTGAACGAACAAATCTCTCCAAAACAATTTAGCGCATTTGTTAAATATGTTAGAAACAAAATGGAAGAGGAAGCAACGGAAAATAAAGAATTAAGTTATTCTTGCATAAGACACGTTTAAATAAAACATTTTAAAAACATCACATCTTTTTCTAAATAAATGGATATCAAAGATATAAAAAAAGCAGGTGTCAGCAAAGCAGATGATATTTCTATAAAAGAATATGAATCAAAAGACAAAAATAAAAAAATAAAATATGAAGAAATAAAAATTTCTCAGGAAAAAGAAAAAAGAAAGTCCCACAAGTTCAAAAAATTCATGAAAAAATTCTGGTGGATTGTCTGGAAAGACGACTCATTCAAAGGCTGGATAAT
>Ga0315547_1002215_pt1 | contig 13967 bp, 13 predicted proteins | sample SalMarSW160240MG_2_FD_202542 | JGI IMG/M metagenome (GOLD analysis project Ga0315547, IMG submission 202542) | Salt marsh sediment microbial communities from the Plum Island Ecosystem LTER, Massachusetts, United States - Salt Marsh Sediment SW1601-240 ... | reverse complement strand
AGTTTTGAGATTGCCTGATCTGTAAAGCTATCCCTTGCCATTAGGGTCCAATGATGACGATGTCTCCATCGGAGGTTATGCCGTTGTCAGGGTCGTACAGGTTAGTTCCACTATCTACGGCGGCTTTAGCCTGGCTATAATTTGCGATGTCCAGATCCTTATCAGGACCATAACTTACCAGTGCCCAATATTTCGGAGGATCATCGCTGCTAGTGCAATCAACGGGTCCACTGTCTGACCATTTTCCGGTATAATATAAATAGTGATGATTATGGGCTCCGGAACTTCCGTCCCAATCTTCCTCTCCATTATTATTAAAGGGATCCCCCGCAATTCTCTTTAGATACCTGGGTTCAACACCTGCTTCAGGATATACCAGATACCCTAATCCAATAGCGTCATTATCGTCATTGCTGCCGTTTTTGCCATCAAAAGCTTGGTTCGATTCGGCAATTATATCTAAAGCATAGCTACTGCTTCTCGAAAATCGGGGATCTTTGGGATACTCTCCATAGTCCACTTTATAATCCTCCAGAGCAATGGCGATACTGCCCATATCCGCTTTTACCCCACTCACCTTTGCCCGGATACTAGCAGACATGAGGTTAGGCACGGCGATAGCGGCAATTATACTAATGATGGCTATGACAATGAGAAGTTCTATAACCGTGAATCCGACATCTTTTTCCATAACTTACTTCTTGATATTAGGGATTTTTCTCTGAACCCATTATAGCACAGAAAATTGTTCTGGCAACGCCAAATTCGCTTGAATAAAGATAAATCCTGACTCACCTGCCTTTCCACTTAAAATAAAATTGAGCTTTTCAAAGCATTCTCTCAGCCGACCACGCTTGACATTTCCTTTGCCTAATATAGTATACAAGGACTTGATCAGGTGTGGATGATGATAAAAGCAGGCTTAATAGGGTGTGGGACTATTGGTGGTGCTATTGCCAAAGAGATTGATAAAAGAATCCCCGAGCTAAAGCTAGTAGCTGTATGTGACAGAAATGAAGTAAAGACTCGTAAGTTAGTTGAATCTCTAAATCAAAAACCGAATTTAACCACCGTAGATGAGGTAATAGAGGCCTCGGACCTGGTGATAGAAGCAGCTTCGGCGAAGATAGCAGCTGAGTTGGTTGAAAAAGCTATAAACCGAGGCAAGGACATCATGGTGATGAGTGTGGGAGGGTTAGTAGATAGTCTAGATCTTTTTGAAAAAGCCAAGGAGAAAGAATGCCGAGTCTATTTTCCCTCGGGAGCAATTGCCGGATTGGATGCAATGAAGGGGGCGAAAGAAAGTCGGATAGATTCAGTGACCTTAACTACTTATAAACCTCCTTCCGCGCTTCAGGGTGCTCCTTATCTAGCCAGGAAAGGAATCAAACTGAGTGAAATTAAGGAAAAAACGGTACTTTTTGAGGGTAGCTGTCGGGAAGCGGTGAAAGCCTTTCCTCAGAATATTAATGTAGCGGCTAGCCTGGCCTTCGCCGGAGTAGGACTAGAAAAGACCAGGGTGAGAGTGGTAGTAGACCCGGCCCTAAAACGAAATATCCATCAGATCGTGGTTGAAGGAGACTTCGGTAGATTGGAAACTCGGACTGAGAATTTACCTTCCCCTATTAATCCTAAGACCAGCTATCTAGCTGTTCTCTCGGCTATTGCCACCCTCAAAGGGATAGTTAACTCCTTAAAGGTGGGGACTTAGGACAAAAGCAGGGAATTTGGAAAGGAAAAAACCGTTGGACCTTTCTCTTATCAGACCCATTATCCAGAGTGCACTGGGGGAGGATATAGGAAGGGGCGACATTACTAGCCAGGCCATAGCCCCATCTTCTTTGACAGGTAAGGCTTGTATAATAGCGGAAGAGGAAGGAATTCTGGCAGGAATAGAGGTGGCTAAAGAGGTCTTCCGGCTGACTTCGGGTGAGAAAGTTGAGTTTATTAGCCAATTAAAGGATAAAGATTCACTAAAAGGGGGGCTTCCTGTACTTATTCTCCAGACCAGTGCTTTAGCAATTCTTAAAGGGGAAAGGGTGGCTTTGAATTTTCTGGGACGACTTTCGGGGATTGCTACCTTAACTAAGGAATATGTTGATTTAGCCAGTCCCTTCGGGGTAAAAATCCTTGACACCCGGAAAACAACCCCCAACCTGCGAATTCTGGAAAAATATGCGGTGAGAATGGGAGGCGGGCTCAGTCATCGCTTTGGTCTTGACAGTGGGATATTGATTAAGGATAACCATATTCGAATATGCGGATCACTGAAGAAGGCTGTGGAGAGAATCCGTCAAGCAATTCCTCCTTTTTGGAAGATAGAGGTGGAGGCAGATGGCTTATCCGAGGTCAAGGAAGCTGTGGAGTTGGGGGTAGAGGCAATAATGCTTGATAATATGGGACTGAAAGAGATAAAAAAAGCAGTAGATCTGATTCGCCAACAAGCTAAAGAAATAATAATTGAGGCTTCCGGAGGAATAAATCTGGAAAATGTAGCCGAGGTGGCTAAAAGTGGAGTAGATTTGATCTCGGTGGGTAGCTTAACCAAGGCCGCTAAGAATCTAAACATGCATCTTGAGATTATGAAACCATAGGTAGAGCCTTTGCCAAGGATAGATTTACACATTCATACTATATTTTCAGATGGTACTTATACTCCCGAAGAAGCAGTATTCCAGGCAAAGAAGCTGGGACTGGTAGCTATCTCCATAACCGATCATGACAGCGTTGCTGGACTGGCTAGCGCCTTAGTCGCAGGTAAAAGGCTCGGAATAGAAATAGTACCAGGAGTGGAGATGAGTACCGACGTAGGAGAAGATGAGATTCATATTCTTGGCTATCTCCTAAACTGGAAAAAGGAAGATTTTTTACGGCAGCTGGAGAAATTTCAGGCTGCTCGGGCAAATCGAAATCAGAAACTACTCAAGAAATTGGATGACCTGGGAATGAGAGTTGATTATAGAGAGGTGAGAAAGCTAGCTCCCAGGGGGGTAATCAGTCGTCTTCATATTGCTCGTTTGATGGTGGAAAAAGGTTATGTCAGGTCCATAGGAGATGCCTTTGAACAATGGCTAAATCCGGGAAAACCTGCCTATGTGCAGAAAATGAAAGTACCTCCTTTTGAGATCATTGAACTGCTGTTAAAAGCAGAAGCTATCCCCGTTCTTGCCCACCCCTTTCTTTCTCACAGAGACGATCTCATTCCTCACCTAGTTAAGGCTGGTCTTAAGGGGATAGAAGTCTATCACAGCGCCCACAATCCTCAGATGGTAGCGCATTACAAAAGAATAGCTCAAAAGCACCATCTTCTCATCACTGGCGGTTCAGATTGCCATGGAGAAGCTAAAGATAAGGTATTGATGGGAAAGGTTAGGGTTCCCGAGACTCTTTTAATTGATCTTAAGAAAGCTAAGGAAAAGATAAGATGCTCTACGCTTACCTGAAGACCTACGGCTGGCATTATGTTGCAGCTTTACCACAACCTTTATTCATTCTTTAAGATTCAATGAGCCACAAAGATTCGGCTTTCCCCACCCACCCAAAACAGTCTCGGTACTCGGACTCCAGCCACCTTTGGTGTCTTGCGTTACCTGCGCTCCGAGCCTGTTCCGCCATTTTCCCCTTATAAGCAAGAAAACGGATAGTTTCTCTGGATAGAAAATGTGTTTGACAAACGGACGAAGTAGTGGTATATTATTTTTAGTTTAGCAAAAAACCCCAATGAAGGTTAAATTAGAAAATGAAAATAAAAAAGATTAAAACACTTTCTGCGCGGGAAATTGAGCTTTTAACTCGGCTCGAGTTTGAGGGAAAGGAGATCTATGCTCGCAAAAAGATAATTTCTTTTTGTAAAGATAAACGAAATGCTGTCTATTTAATAAAGAAACTGTTAGAGAAAAAGAGGCTAAGGAAGATTATTAAAAACATCTATTTCTTGGTTCCAATGAAAGCTCCCCAAGGACGATGGACGGCTAACGAATATCTTATCTCAAAAGCTTTAGCAAGAAAAGCTACTTATTATATTGGGTACTCGACAGTATTTAATTCTTATGGATTTGTAGATCAAATTGCGCAACTAGTTCATGTTGTTAATGACAGATATTCGATGAGCAAAACCATTTTTGGTGTTCCGTATAAATTGATGAAGGTGCTGCCCAATCGGTTTTATGGTTTGGAAAAACGCAAAATAAACCATGAAGATGTTATTTTTCCTAAAAAAGAACGAGCAATGATCGATGTGTTCGAATTCTATAATGTAAGTCGAGCTTGTAACATATTACGTAACCAAATGGATAAGCTTAATATAGCGCTATTTATAGAGCATCTAACTCAATATCCTGTTCAGAGCATTCGAAGACGCATAGGGTATTTCTTGGAACAGCTTGATATAAGTAAGAACTTTCTGAATAAAATAGACGTTGGAGAAAAAGGGTATTCTCCGCTATACTACAGTCGTTCTAATAAAGGAAAGATAAATAAAAGATGGAGGCTTATTATTAATGGATAGAGGACGGCTGGAAAAAATAATACCTGTTCTGGCACAAAAGCATAATTTCAGACTGGAGATTGTCGAAAAGGATTATTATCTGACCCTTGTCTTGAATAATGTTGAGTCGCGCCTTAGCGATAAGCTTGTTCTTAAAGGTGGGACACTCTTAAACAAAATCTATTTTGGTTATGATAGGTTAAGCGAAGACCTTGATTTTACCTATTTGAACAAAGAACAATTAACGTCGCGTTCTAAAAGATCGAGAGCAATAACCCCAATCAGACAAAAGATGCCAGAGTTTTTGAAATTTTTGAGATTAAAAAGTGAAAAGCCAGAAGGCCAAGGATTTAATAATTCTACGCAATACGTTTTTCCTATTTCATATCCTTCTTTTATTAGTGGAAAAGACGAGAATATAAAAATTGAAGTTTCGCTAAGACAAGTCCCTATAGATAACCCCGTCTATAATTCCATTAAGCATTTTTATCAAGATCCATTTACAGGAAAAGATTTAATCCCTGCGAATAAAATATTATCCCTTTCTCTCAATGAAGCAGTAGCAGAGAAGCTTAAGGCTGCAATCACAAGGAGAGATTTGGTAATTCGCGATTATTATGATTTATGGTATATAGCTGAAACTAATTTTGATTTTCGTAGCAAGCCATTTATTACCATATTTAAAAAGAAACTTGAGGATGAAGGCTACAAAGGGGATTACCAACGTAATTTTGGTTTGGATAAAAATGCTATTGAGTTACTATATCGACAAGTAGAAACAGATTTAATACCTGTTGTTCGTATGGCAGAACATTTCGATCTTAAGAAGGTTTTTGCGCGGTTTAATAAGCTACTGAAAGGTATGGGGTAATTTCCATGGGACCGATAATTCTTTTCCATACTATTATTTTACTTCCCTCTAACTTGGGGGTTATGATGGGCAACTTCAGATAGTTCTACTGTCTTCTAGAACATTCTTTATAGCTCGAACTGGTCCTTTTATTACCGCTGAAGAGGGCGTGAGAAATCAAACCTAGCCCAATTGGGAATTGACATTGTAATCTAAATAGGTTACAATTGTAATGTAAAAAGGTTACAAAATTATGGATATAGCTAACATATTTAGATCAAAAACGCGCAAGGCATTGTTTAGACTTTATTTTTCTAATTCGGAGAGAGAATATTATCTCAGGGAATTGGAGCGTATTCTTGATATTCCGGTTAGTATGATTCGTAAAGAATTACTCCGTTTGGAGGAGAATGGCATTTTTATTTCTGCCAAGAAAGGCAATCTTACATATTTTTATCTAAATAAATCCTACCCTTTGTTTGATGAGTTGAAGAGCATCGTATTCAAAACCATAGGTATAAGAGGGCTCCTAAGAGAGGCTCTTGAAAAAATAAGAGGGATAGAGGCCGGTTTCATTTATGGTTCTTTTGCCAAAGATGAAGAGAGTGCAAAAAGCGATATCGATTTGTTCATTGTAGGTAAGATTAATGAGGATAAGTTGGTAATGGGAGTAGGAAGGGTGGAGAAAACTGTGAAGAGAGAGATCAATTATAGCTTATATACAAAGGACGATCTTAAGAAGAAAAAAAGAGAAAAGGATTCATTTATCTTAGAAGTTATTAGTGGTCCGAAAATATTCTTAATAGGAAACGAAAATGACTTGTGGAAATTATGAAAGATTTATGGAAGAATATCTGAACAAAGGATTACTAAAAAGGCAAAAATCGAATTACCGCACAGCTGAAAAACTTATCTTGCGGGCACTTAAAGACCTAGAGACATCAAAAGCGAATTTGGACATTGATGAAGGAACGGCTTACGCAATTGCGTATTTGGCGATGTTGCGTGCAGGGAGAGCGTTTATGCTTCTAAAGGAGCTTCGTCCTGCAGATGGATACCAACATAAGACGGTTGTGGAGTTCATGGCTTACTTCCTGGGAAAGAAATTCGAATCTCTGGTACAGCATTTTGACAGAATGCGTAAGAAGCGCAATATTTTTACTTATGATGTTACCATTTCTATTTCTAAAACAGAAGCCAATAATGCATTAAATACAGCTACGGAGTTTGTTAGTGTCATCCGAGATATTATCAGACGAGAGAATCCGCAGATTCAATTCAAATTCTGACCCTGTTAAGGAAAAGACGAAATTAAAGGGGGCAAAAAATTCAGATCTAAGATTTTAGACCATTTTTCGAGACAAGGTTTAAAAGAAAAATTCAAGATTTATGAAAAGATAGGTCTGGATATAAACAAAGTATTTGATTATTCTACGTATACGGACGATGCACAAAAGCAGCTTATTGGCTATGACTTTAGCAAGCTGAGCGAGATTTTTGATAAACGGCATAACATAGTACATAAGAATGAACTGCCTTTGGAAGAATTGAGCGAATTGGCAAAAACAAAAGACTTTTTTGAGAAAATAGTTATTAAGCTTTCTATATTGACTATGGATAAATATGCTATTTTGCTGGACCTTCAGGACATTTTAGTGCGCTCTGGCTACCCAAGAGACAAGATCCTCCCTGAAAGGCAATGCAAAAAGGAAGTTGATAATTAAGAAACATCGATAGTTATGAAACTAGTCCTATGTTTAAGAGTTTCTGCCGAAGAACAACCGAAAGAAGTAGCTGATTGGTGATATTTTGAAAAATGGAATGTCTTCAGATGGGTTTGTCACAAATAAAGATGCTTCCGGCAAAATAGAGATGACAAATAAGGGGTGTAACTATAACAGTAGAGGTTCTCTCAAAGTCTATATTAAAACTTTTGGCTGACCTTATGTTTCGGCTTTACAATGTGCTTTTTTCGTTCTTTAGAATTCAATGAACTAATGCACCGCCCACTGGGGCGGGCTTGGCTGCTGGTGAAGGCATCGCTTGCCTCACCTGGGGGCGGGGGCTGCGCTCCACGCTCGCTAGGCCGCTCGCTTCGTGGTAATACAGTAGTTCGATTCGGCTTTGCGTGTTTCGGTAGGTTTGCACGACAGCAAACCCACCAAAACACTCTGCGTCCTCAACCTCGCAAAAATTCTCTACAAATTCTTTTTTCAAAGTAGCCGCCGCAAAAATTCTTAGAAGGTGTTTTTGCTCGGTTTCGTCCACTCCCGCTGCTTCGCATCGGGAAAAGCCGAATCTCTCCCCACCCACCCAAAACAGTCTGGGTACTCGGACTCCAGCCACCTCCGGTGTCTTCCGTTCCCCGCGCCCCGAGCCTGTTTCCCCTCTTGAAGGTACCGACCCCCACACATGAGAATTCTTTTCGCAGGTTTAGAATAATTAGGTATGTTCTGCTCGATTGGGCAAATATTACGCACACGAACGAAATGATACCTATAGGTAGTCGACTTATTGATAGCAAATACATATAATATTCTTGTAAGTTGAGGATTTTGTCTATGGATGAAATTAACAAAAAAATAGGTTTGAAAATAAGAGAATATCGTACAAAGAGCAATCGAACTCAGGAACAACTTGCTTTTGAAGCAAATTTGCACAGAGCATATATTGGTCAAATTGAAAGAGGAGAGAAGAATATAGGCGTAAAGAATCTTTATAAAATTGCTAAGGCTCTTAAAATATCTCCTGCTAAGCTGTTAGAATGAATACAATGGAAATCATAAGAAGGTTTGTTGGAAAAAACTTTGGAGTATCCCTGGAAGTTTTCATAAATGCAATTAAGATCAGTCCTTCTGCACAAGGATATATTTTGGGTGCGATAAGTGAAATCCTTTTAAAGGATTATCTTATTGATAAAGGTTTTGAGGTTAAAAGGATCAAGGAGAAACCTAGGGGTGGAGCGCATGGAAAGAGTGCGGAAGCCAGAGGAGATTTTTACATAAAAAGGCCTAATGATATAAAGTGGTTGGTCATAGAGTGTAAAGGATTGAAAAGTAATGCGGAGTTCTCTTACGCGAGGAGAAAACAGTTGAGCAATAAAGATGGTTTAAAAAAATTCTTGGTAAAACATGCAATAAAGGGTCACTATAGAGACAAACAACTCTATAAAACAGCCAAGAAAACTTATGACAAAAAGAAAGCTATTTGGCGAAGGAAAAATAGAGGGAAGAGTTTTCCTCCTTTTGGGTGGTCGAAAGAATGGCCAGGTTCCTGTAATTGCCGTTTATTGAATGTTTGGAGTAGCAAAGAAGATCTTGAGGAGTGGGTTGACTCCTTGGGAGGCAATAGATTTACAGAAGAGAGTTATAGAAGATTAGAAGGGCCAATTGTAGTTTTGGAGACGCACGCGCCAAGTAAAAGAAAAGCATTACAAACTGGTTTTGAACAGGCAAGTCCATTAGTTTATGACTTCAGCGTTATGGCTGTGGATTTATTTCTGAAAACAGGAAATCATCGGTTCGTTTTTATGAATCCTCTCTGTATGAATCATTCCCCAGAATCGCCCGAGCATTTATATCAGAATTATATCATCGATATATTGGTCCCCGGGATACAAGACGATCCTACCATAGTTCTCCCTTGGTACAACGATATAGACGAAGTTTTAGAAACTCACCCTTCTGAGAGAGATTTGGATTATTCCCAGATCGATGACCGAGATTATGACAGATTATGAAGATCTCCTTGACATTAACACACAAATGTTAGATAATTAAGACACTATGGTGTAAAAAAAAGGTCTTCATGAAACGGCGAGTTTTTCCTACCCCTAATTCTAATCTTGAATTTTCATTTATGCCAGACATTATGAAAAACAGCTATCGGCGTGATATTTTAGAAAAGCACATCGATGATTCTGATTTGTTTAGAATATTCGGCACGCTTCATAATTACATATATGCTAATGATGGTTCATCTACACAGCAAGTCTTTGAAGAGATTTTGAAGGTAATATTTGCAAAACTTGAAGATGAAGCCTATTCAGATGGAAAGTATAAATTCTTCATATTCGACTCCGAATATGAGAAAGCCGAAGCGGGAGAAAGTTGTGAGTTTAGAAGAAGAATCGAAGAATTGTTTGATAGAGCCAAGTCTAGATATTCTGATGTTCTTGAGAAAAATGATAGATTGAAACTATCTAATATGTCATTGGCCTTTACGGTAAAGCATTTTCAGGACTATGAGTTCAAAGGTGCGGAAAAGGATATCAAAGGTGCTGCGTTTCAAAAATTTGTATCTAATAACTTGCGAAGAGAAAGAGGACAATTTTTTACTCCGGATCCTGTTGTTAATTTCATGGTAAGAATAACGAAGCCGAGTTCGAAAACGAAATTCCTAGATCCGGCCTGTGGCACCGGTGGTTTTTTGTACTCAGTTATAAAATATGTGTGCAATAACGAGCTAAAGAATAAGAAGTCGGACTCATCGAGTAGACAGTTTTATAGCAATATAAATGGGATAGAAATAAACCAGTCGGTTGCTAGAGTGGCTAAACTGAGGTTGCTTCTAGAGGGTCTTAGCAGTAACGGTGTTTTATGTGTTAATTCTCTTTCAAACTGGAAAGAATTATCAGAAATTGCGAGAAAGAATAATTTTCCAAATGATGATCTTAAGAGTAAGTACGATTTGATATTAACTAATCCCCCCTTTGGTTCACAAGGTAAAATTACGGATAAAAGTTTCCTAATTAGATTTGATCTTGCTCATAGATGGACTAAGGTTTATAATGGTTGGAATAAGGAACAATCATTGCAAAACGGACAGTCTCCCGAAATACTTTTTTTGGAAAGATGTATTGATTTATTGAATAATGAGGGTGTGCTTGGTATTGTTTTACCAAATGGTATGTTTGAAAATCCGAGTTTTGGCTATATAAGGGAACATATCAGGAAACGAGCTAAGATTTTGGCTGTTATTGCGTTACCACCAGGGACATTTATACCTCATGGTACCGGCGTTAAGGCATCATTGTTATTCATACAGCGCTTAAACGAGAAAAAGTTGCAGATGGCAATAAAAAACGATTATAGCATATTTTTTTCAATTGTTAGCAAAATTGGCTATGAAGGAAACAAAAATGGTTCTGTAATCTATAAGAGAAACCCAGACGGAGAAATAGTTAAAGATGGTAAAGGGAAGCCTATTATTGATGAAGATTTATCGGAGATAGAAGAAAACTTCGAATTATTTATAAAGGGTAGATTCATAGAAAACGAGAATACATTTTGTATTAAGAATAGTGATGTTGAGGATAGATTTGATGCAAATTATTATAAACCCGAATACAGGTTCTTAAAAGAAAAATTATTGAAAGCAGAAGCAGTACGTTTGATAGATGTTGTTGATATTGTTTCACAGAAAAGTCAGCAGCTTAGAAAGGGCAATAACAAAATTCGCTACGTTGAATTGTCAGATGTAAATTCCATATATGGAGAACTTATTTCTTATGAAGAGATGTATGCTTACGAAGCCCCAAGCAGAGCATCTTATGAACTGAAGGAGGGTTATTTAATTACAGCTGTTGCTGGGAATTCGACTGGTACGAAATCGCATGCCTCTGCTTTAGTAATAAAAGATTTTAATGGTTGCATTTGCACAAATGGTTTTAGAGTTTTGAGGCCGAGAAACATAAACCCCTTTTATCTTTTGTCCTTTTTGAAATCTGACTGCTTTTTGAGACAAATGTATCAGAAGAGAACGGGAGCAGCTATTCCCGCTGTTTCAGAGGATGATCTTAAGAATATATTAGTACCTCTGCTGCCCACTAAAGAACAAGAGAGAATTGCAAAGAAGATCAAGGATAGCTTTGAGTTGCGTCTGAGATCTAGAAACTTAATTGACGGTGTTTCTAAAATTTTTGATTCGGAATTATTGTCGACTTAAGATCATATTAATAACCAGATTAATAACTAAAAATTCTTAGAGGATGTTTTTGCTTGGTTTCGTTCGCTTCCGATGCTTCACATTGGGAAAAGCCGATTTTCCCCACCCACCCAAAACAGTCTGGGTACTCGGACTCCAGCCACCTTCGGTGTCCTCCGTTCCCTGCGCCTCGAGCCTGTTTCCCCTCTTGCCGGAGGAAATAGTCACATTTGACGCACCGAATAAACTATGATACTATATGAAATGTTAGGCAATACTAGGAGATAGCTGGTAAGTGAAAAGGTGATACATATGGATCGATGGATGACATTAGAAGAAGTTGCGCGGTATTTGCAGGTAAGCAAAGATTCCATTTATCGTTTGGCTCAAAAAGGAAAAATTCCAGCATCAAAATTGGGGAACTTGTGGAGGTTTAGGAAGGAAGAGGTTGATGAATGGATGAGAAATAACAGGAATAGAAAAAATGAGTAAGTATTAAGTTGAGTTTTCAACTTTTAGAGAGACGCATTATGGAGAGGAACGGCAGCAAAGGTTATGAGGAAACATACATTTCAACTAATAAATGCTTTCTATAGAATTTGCCGAGACAGCAGCAAGAAGACAGGAATCGAGCGTATAGGGCTAGGAGTAGCGATTGTAATTGAGTCTGGCATTGACCTTAAATTAATCGATGCGAAAGGCGGAAAGACCAAACGTAGTCTATTATTTTCAGAGATAGCAGGAGCTTTTAGAGAATTGTTGGAAAGAGACTGGATCGAAGAGTTGAAAGTTTTAGACGAAGATAAATCCAATTACTATTCAGATTACCAAGACTATTTACAAAAGGCTATATTGACCTATAGTTCCGATTCTTCCTATATGCATAATATATTATCTGTTTTTCCTTGGCCACTTGGAAACCACTGGTTTTTATTGACAAATAAGGGTGAGGAGTTCATTAAGATGCAAAACTTAGTGCAAGTGTTAGAAGGCTTTTTAACCAAAGCCGAAGAATTATTAGGTCTTTCTGAACAGGGTCTAGCTAGGCAAGAAGAAGTAAGAGCTTTCATTCAAACCAATAAAGAAAAACTTACCAGCCTTCTCTCTCAGGAGGATATAATCTATAGAAAATTTGATAAATTAAAAAAGAAGGGTGTTTGGTGGATTGAAACTCTAAATGGGTATGTTGATCCAAAAGACAAAGCAAACATTGAGGAATGGGTAAACTTCATAAAAGAGTCTTTGAAATTATACCGTTCAGAAGATTCTGTGGTATGGAGTAAAAGAAAAAAGGCTCTATATTTCTCTGAAAACCAAGAATATGAAGCTAAAAAGGAAATAATCAGAATTTTGAGAGAAGCTTCAAAGAGTATAGACATTTTGGATAATTATCTCGATGATGAGGTTTTAGTCTATTTAGAAGAAATTGAAGTTTCGGTAAGGCTCTTAGGGGCTCATCCAAAAGACGTGTTTAAACGCTTATTCCCGAAATTTAGAGATAAGCACAAGAATGTAGAGGGGAAAACTAATCAAAAATGCCATGATAGATTCATAATTACAGATTGTAGAGATGTCTGGCATTTAGGTTCAAGTGTTAAACCTGACTTTCGCCAATACAAGGCTTTGTTCTTTGAAAAGCGCATGAGTTGCCTGTTTTAGGCATTCGATTTGTATTACCCAATATATTGATTAGAATTTATTGTCTTAATGTTACCCCTTGACAAATTTTGAGGCTGTGATATACTATAATTAGTATTACCCTAGGAGATAATTATGGCCTCTCTTATAAAGAAGAAAAAGGGCAAAAGGTTCTACTACTATGTGGTTGAATCAAAGAGAGTTAATGGTAAACCCAGAATTGTAAATCAAACCTATCTCGGTCCTGTGGAAAGGGTTGTCAGGATACTCTCTGAGTATCCTAAAAGAGTAAAACCTAAAGAAGTAGAGCATCTCAACTTTGGTCTTCTTGCTGCTCTTTTATCCCTTGCCAAAAGGATTAATCTGGTAGATACCATAAACAGACACACATCTAAAAGACGTCAGGGAATATCCATAGGCGATTATGTTCTTCTTATCGTTCTTAACAGATGTGTTGATCCAAAGAGCAAAAGGTCCCTTTACACCTGGTACAAAAAGAGTTTTCTTCCCCGCATATTTGGTTTTCCTTCTTCCCTTTTGGATAGTCAGAACTTCTGGGACCATATGGAGAAATTAGATAAATTTGATGTAGAGGCAATTGAGCTTGACATCTGCAATAGCTTAATACAAAATTTTGATATCCATCTTGAGGCACTTATCTACGATACCACTAACTTTTTTACCTATATTGCCGAAGATAACGAGAAATCCAAACTGGCAGAACATGGCAAAAACAAGGCAAAAAGAAACGATCTTCGCCAAGTTAACCTTGCTCTTCTGGTTACTAAGGATTTTGGTATTCCCCTTCTTCATCTTCTTTATGAAGGCTCAAGGCATGATGCCAAACTTTTTCCCGATGTCACAGAGGAGCTTGTCAGACGATACCAAATCTTTGCTGAAGAGTGTGAGAGGATAACCCTGATCTTTGATAAAGGGAACAACTCCCGGAAAAATATCCAGGGTATAGATAAAACGAAATACTTCTTTGTTGGCTCTTTAAAACCATCTCATCATAAGGATCTTCTTAAGGTATCTCTTGAAAGGTACGAGGATTTAGGTGATCTTAAG
>Ga0315547_1002211_pt1 | contig 13988 bp, 13 predicted proteins | sample SalMarSW160240MG_2_FD_202542 | JGI IMG/M metagenome (GOLD analysis project Ga0315547, IMG submission 202542) | Salt marsh sediment microbial communities from the Plum Island Ecosystem LTER, Massachusetts, United States - Salt Marsh Sediment SW1601-240 ... | reverse complement strand
CCATGATCTTTTTCATGTTACCAAACTCGTTAGCAGCCCTTATATCTATTCTCTTGCCCTTTTCTCGTACCCCCAAGACCCGTGTTATTATCCTCACAATATCTGACTCGGTAACCATACCAACAAGTCTATTGTTTTCCACTACTGGAAAACCACCATAGCCCTTTTCCTGTCCCACTTGCAATGCCTCTTCAGCCGGCATATCAGGTGAGATGGTAAAGGGGTTCTTGACCATGATCTCTTTGACAGTCATCTTGGCCAGAAGATAGTGTAATTCATGGATGCTCAGAGATGTCGCTGGTGAAGGCGATGCCTCTAAAAGCATGTGCTTGGTTACAAGGCCTACCAGTTTATCCTTTTTCATAACCGGCAGCCTTCTAATCTTGTGGGCCTCCATTATCTTTCTGGCATCATCAATTAATGTTTTTTCATCAACGCTTACCACATTCGTACTCATAATATTTCCTACTTTCATTTTTCCCTCCTATTTTAATGTTTACAAACCATACCCTAATACCCAAAGCCACAAGTTTAAATATACTGCCGCTCCAATTGAGGAAATTAAGATGAGAGAGGCAATTATATCCTTAAAAAAGCCAGACAAGTCCGCCTTGGAGGTGCGAAAATGGTATCGAATATAATAACTCATTTATTATAACTCAGGTTGTCGGGTTCACCGTCAAGCCTGCCCGCCGGACGGCAGGCGGGGTTCAGGGTTGACATCCATGCAATACGGCGTGGCTTGTGTCAAGAACCGAATGAACTCTTCATTTATCTTTAAATCGGAACCAAATACTTTAGATTGATGATTCGGTAGCATTTTTTCTCTCTAACCTTGAACCGTGAACCTGGAACCTTGAACCTGAGTTACTATTTATTTTACTATTGGTGATACCTTCTGATCAAAGGGATTTGTTCTCATGGCAAGAGAGAAAAGATATGGATAATTGTTTTTCAAATATTTCATATAGTCCAACCATTGATGGACAAGCAGGATGTATGCTCTTTTTATGTCACCAGCAAGATGTTCATAGTCGGAAGTCGGCAATTTACCTAAATCTTTCCGGGCGACTAATTCCTCAGTCAAATGAAAAACTGCCCGAAGAAGGTCTGTAAAGGCTTCATGCTCCAATAAATTCGGGTTTTCCAATAACCTTAATAAAAAGTCGTTTTTTTCTTTAAGGAAATTGCGCAAGTCTTTAAAGTTGACCTTTTGAGCCTCAATTCCATAATTGTAGTTCCTAAGCCGTTTGCTTATCTTAGAAAATTCTTTCTCAGACCAATTGTTGGTTACAATAAGTTCCTTTCTAATGTTATCTAATGTAGGGTCAAAATCGGAAAAAAAAGCGAGTAGTTTTGTTCCAACTTCACTAAAGAAGGCTCCTATGACCATAGTCAACTTTTCCAACCGGGAACGTTTTTCCCTTTCACTCAGCAACCGGTGTATAATCAAGGTAACCAATAAAACCTCGATAAAGACAAAGGCAATATCCCCTATCAGGTAGATGAAGATATGATGCAGATCTCTAAATATCGCATAATGAAGAAGATAAAACATTATCGATAATACAACCAGAATTAGGCCTAAGAAAACCTGCCAACCAAAGCGTTTCATGTGTCATTTCTCCTTGTGCCAGTCTTCGATTTCTGCTCCCTGATATTCCTCCTGTTGGATGGTCAGATCCAGGTTAATGACGAGCCCCGAATGCTTTTTAACTTCGCTGTCTTCCTTCATCTTTACGTGGCGCTCCCGATCAGCCTGGACATCCTCCAATGCCTTTTTCAGGGCTATCCCAATTGCATGACTCTTATCTATCACTCCATGTTTAAATTTGGGGGCAACACCATCTTCAGCGATGTCTTCGGCAAAGTGGGCCAGCTGTTTCATCTTTTCCATGGCCTGATCCATGATTTTCCATCCCATAATTTCATCCTTTTGGAAAAGCCAGGCAGTACGGATGTGCTGTAGCATCTCGGTATATTTACTGGTTACCTCTGATTGCAATATATCCAAGAACTCTTTTGGTAATTCACTTTCTTCTCCTGGAAGTCCCGCTGCTTCTTCAGGACTTAATTTGTCCAGTTTCCTTTGAAACTTCCTGGCATGGATGGCAGATTCCCAGGCCTCTCTCCGGAGAACCCGCTTGATATGGGAATTATCTATTGTCTCCGATTCTCCGTTGTAATGAGGTATCAATTTCTCCTCATATTCAACATATGATTTAAGCATAGTGGCCCTGCTGGTCGGGTCATACGGGTAGGGTGCAGGCGTGAAATTAGGCTCTCCCCCCAACTCTCCTATAATCATCCCCAGCCAGTGCATATGCCACATCTCCTCCCGGCTGATAGAGATGAGGCTTGAACCAAGGGGTGTATCTTCCCCTTCCATATACCCATGCACGAGATACCGTATGATTGCTGCATGCTCATCAGCAAGATCCCTGTTTAACTTATCAACCAATGCTTGTTTCTCCATGACTAACCTCCTTATGTTTTATATTGATACCAAAAATACCTGGCGATGAAATTCCCTATTTAACCTTTTACTACTGCGAGCATCAAATAGTCTTTAATATCGAGAGGGGCATGAGGTCTTTTCTGGAGACCAGGCCGGGAGCCTTGGAACAGCAGAAAAGACCTCATGACCATCATAGATCCTTCTCGGTTATATACAATGCAAACAATAAAATGCTCTGCTTAGTAATTAAGGATTGCATTTAATGCATCCAAGTCTTTTATGGGGGTCTTACAGGCATAATTCTCGCACACATAAACTGTGGGTTGATTATTTATCGAGCTCATGGCTTCTACAAATGGGGATAAAGAAGCAAGTCTTTTGCCCTCCGTCCCTTGAGATCGTAGTAATAACACTTTATTGGGTAAAAAGCTCCTTTGGACAGCGTGAATCATAGCCTGTGTATTTGTAAGAGTGGGGTCTCCAGCAACGACAATCTCCTGGCTCGGACCAATCATGAAATCAAGAGCGATCAGTAGTTGCGTATAGGCCATGGGCTGGTCTGCAACCTGTCTGAAGAAAGCTCGGATTAATTGCTCAGCCCTTTGCTCCAAATCAATATTTCCGGTCATTCGGCCCAGGCGCAAAAAGTTTAAGGCTGCAACCGAATTTCCTGAAGGAAGTGCACCATCGTACACTTCCTTACTTTGCGTAATAAGGGACTCATTTCCTTGCCCGGTGAAATAAAGCCCTCCGCCCTGCTTATCCCAGAAAATGTTTATCATCGCCTCATTCAGGGCAATGGCCTCCTCAAGATAGGAAACCTCAAAGGTGGCCTCATATAAATCGAGTAGGCCAGCAATCAAAAAAGCATAGTCATCCAGATACCCTGGATATGCTGCATCCCCTTGCCTATAGCGTCGGAGAAGCCTGCCCTCGGTTGTCCTGAGATTCTTCAAGATGAATCCGGCAGCCATCCGGGCAGCATCCGCATACGCTTGATTGCCAAAGGTCTGGTATCCCTTTGCAAAGGCTGCAATCATGAGACCGTTCCAGGAGGTCAGGATCTTGTCGTCTTTTTGGGGATGAATACGTCTTTTGCGGATAGCAAAGAGCTTTTTTCTGGCATCCTCCAGGGCTTTTTTAAGTTTTCTAACATCCATCCCCTCTTTTTCCGCAAAGGCCTGGGGTGCCATGGGCATATGTAAAATGCTGTGACCTTCTTCAAAATTTCCTTTCTCAGTGATATCATAGAAGCGACAAAAAAGATTACCTCGCTCTTCTCCTAAATGTTTTGTAACTTCATGGGGTGTAAAAAGATAAAAAAGCCCTTCAATGCCTTCACTGTCAGCATCTTCTGCCGAATAGAATCCACCATGGGGGGACGTCATATCGCGCTGCACATAAGTGAGAATTTCATGGGCTACCTGCGCATATTTCACGTTTCCAGTAACTTGATACGCTTCTATATAAGCCATAGCCAGCAAGGCCTGATCGTAAAGCATCTTTTCAAAGTGGGGAACCAGCCACCGTTCGTCCACTGAATAGCGGTGGAAACCAAAGCCTATTTGATCGAAAATGCCGCCTCTTTTCATGGCATCTAAGGTCTTCTCCACCATTTTCAGTGCCCTGGAATCGCCGCTCCGTTTGTGCCATCTCAGAAGAAAGGTTAGGTGATGTGGTGTTGGGAATTTTGGTGCAGCGCCAAAGCCGCCCCAGATTTGATCAAAGGTCATCTCAAGTTGTTTGTAGCCCTTTTTCAGGTTCTCCAAATCCAGAGTAAAGGCTGATGTGCTTGAATCTAACCCGGGCTGTATGGCGTGTGTGACTTCTTCGCTCGCCTTCAAAAGGTGTGCCCGGTCTTTTTGCCACATGGATGCAACCTGTTTGAGGAGATCCATAAAACCTGGCATCCCCATCCGGCTCAACTTAGGGAAATAGGTCCCTGCAAAAAAAGGGTTGCCCTCATGTGTCATGAAAATGGAAAGAGGCCATCCCCCTCGTCCTGTCATTGCCTGGCACACCGACATGTAAATCTTATCAATATCTGGGCGTTCCTCACGATCTACCTTTATAGCGATGAAATATTTGTTCAGAAGCTGTGCAACTTCACCATCTTCAAAAGATTCGTGTGCCATCACATGGCACCAGTGACACGTTGCATAGCCTATGGAGAGGAAGATAGGTTTATCATCCTTCTTAGCTGTCTGGAAAGCCTCCTTGCCCCAGGGATACCATTCCACAGGGTTTTCTGCATGTTGAAGGAGATAAGGGCTCTTTTCATATATTAAACGATTTTGAGCCCCTTTTTGTTTTGCGTCAACCGTGTACACACAAGCTCCTAAGCAAAAATTTAAAAGAAAAACCAATAACAACAAAGCAGACCTAATTCTACCTGTCACCACCCTCAGCACACTTTATAAAATCAACTATTAACGTTTAAAAGATGAGGTACAATCGCTCATAGGCCAAATAGTGGCCTGAAAAGACTAATGCGGCGATACCAATTTCCTCAAGGCGATATCTACTCGCTGAGGAGGGGTGGACTGATAAAGGTTTTCTCTATCCAATCCTTGATTTCATCTCTCACCCCTCTAAAAATATTCAGTAACTTATCTTCCCCTCCCTCAATTCCAGCTGGATCAGTAAAATTTTTATGAAGATGTTCTTTGCTATCAGGAAAAAAGGGGCAGGTTTTTTTGGCGTGGTCACAAAGGGTAACCACATAGTAAAATTCTTCTCCTTGAAACACATCTATACTTTTAGAACGTGAGTTTGATATATCAATACCGATTTCTGCCATCACCTTGATCACATAAGGATTAACTCTTGTGATGGACTGATGCCTGCACTATAAACCTCGTAATCATTATCGCCTAAGGCCTTTAATAACCCCTCTGCCATCTGGGAACGGGCTGAATTATTCGTACACAGAAACAATATTTTTTTCTTTTCCCTCGATAGGTTCAATTTATCATCTCCTCTATCACTCATTTTCGGCCAGCCATGCAGGGAGATCCTCCATCTTTTTTCCCGCAAATTTACAGGCATAGGGACATGTCTCACACGTGCCTTTAAATCCCTTCAAGGTCGGCTCCCCCTTGATTGATTCAACGATGGATATCGCCTTTTTGACGTTTGTCTCCTTCCCCTTAATCACAAGGACCACTGCTCCGGCCGATTCGCCTACTCCACCGGATGCTATATGTCTTGCATCCACGTCGGCTAATATCTTAAGTGCCTCAATCTCTGTAACAATAATCCCGTTTGGGATGCAGAACATGCCAAAATCGGCCCCCATTGTGTAATCAAAGGTTTTGGCTCCTGTCCAGGCTGCTGCCTCTTTGACCGAAGGCACCATCTTCTCTCGGCCCACAGGAAAAATATACTTCAGCCCTTGAGATGTTGCAGTGCCATAGGACGCACCAATCGTTCCGCCGTCGAAACCCGCTGTGATCACACCTACATTTCCTTCAGGGTCTATTGCATTTGCACCTTTGATCAGCACAGTCTCAATATGAAAGTCCTGTAAAGCTTCTGGAAGGGTTTTTGAAGACCTCTCCCCCTTATAAAGTATTATTGGGAAGGGAGTTCGCTTATCGGCATCGGTCACACAGAGGAGCCTATGGGTGTTGGTGCCTGCAGCAAATTTTTGAGGTTCAAGGTCTTTTATCCCAAGAAGCTCTTGAGCTATATAGCCATTCGTTGTCCCACCGTTGAGGATGATATAGGCCTTCTGTTTCGCGATTTGTATCTCTTCCATCTCCACAACAGCCTTTGCGATCAACCTTCTCGACTCTACAGGTATCATAGTGAATGCAGCTTTCATGTGAACACCCCCTTTTTCCATGGCTTTCTTCTGCCTTATTTGTATCCTTCCATAATCTTTTTGAGCATTACCCGGTCTACATCTCTACCAACTAAAGGACCTTGCTTTAAAACAGGAAAGTGCGCTTCAAAGGGTATTCGATCGTTTCGGTAAATAACACCAGTAGGGATTTTATCTCCCCATTCAGAGGCTACCTTTATGGCCTGCTCCCAGTCCGTTGGGTCATATGCCGGGGACAAGGGGTTGCACCGCTTCTTGTACCAGGCAAAGGTGTTTACCTTGTTGAACGAGACACAGGGCTGTAGCACGTCAATGAGTGCAAGGCCGCGATGGTTTATGCCTTGCTGAATCAGCTTGGACAGGTGATCCAGCATGCCGGCAAAACCGCGGGCCACAAAACCAGCCCGCATGACCACAGCCACTGCTATCGGGTTGAAAGGAGCGGATGGCGTTCCTTCTGGCTGGGCCTTGGTCACAAAACCTTCGGCAGAGGTAGGGCTGGCCTGACCCTTGGTCAGTCCATATACCTGGTTGTTGTGTACCAAAAGGGTCACATCAATGTTACGGCGTATGGCCGCAAGAAAGTGGTTGCCACCTTCTCCGTAGTTGCACCCATCGCCACTCTCAACAATAACAGTGAGATTCGGGTTTGCGAGCTTAGCACCAGTTGCCACTGGAAGAGATCGGCCATGAAGGCCATTAAAGACATTGGCATTCAGATAATGGGGCGTCTTGGCTGCCTGGCCAATGCCAGAGACAAAAAGCACGTCATGGGGTTTCAGATGTCTGGCTGCTAACGCCTGTTTGACTGCCTTTAGAATAGAGAAGTTACCACAGCCCGGACACCAGGCCGTTTCGTAGTCTCCATAATCACTAATGGTTATCATCTTTAACGCTCACTTTCGATTCTCGTTACCTGCTCAATTCCCGAAGGATAAATTCTGGTGTTATTGGCAGGCCATCATATCGAAGCACCTTCTTTGTGATTTGAAATCCCGTCTCTCGCCGGATCAATCGTGCCATTTGTCCAAAGGCATTTCCCTCCACGATTACCACGTTTCGCGCTGACTCGAGATATCCAATGAACTGCTCCGGGGCCAGGGGCCATACCTGGGAGAAATGGAGTGTGGCCACCTTCTCTCCCTCTGACCTGATGTGGGAGGCCACCTCATTTACCGCTCCCTTACTCGATCCCCACGATACCAGCAACAGGTCCGGTTTTGCTTCCCCTGCCATATCCGGAGGGATGACCCCGGTGCGAATCCCTTTTCCCTTTCTTAGCCTCTTTTCCACCATCTGCTTACGAACGAAAAGATCTTCGGTAATGTGTCCGTCCTCTGTGTGCTCATCACTGTCGGCCACGACAAGATTTTCAGTCATTCCAGGAAGAAGTCGAGGCGAAATGCCGCTTTCGGTGATCGCATACCGTGTATATTGTGATGATCCAACCGTTTTTGTACCAGGGTGCACAAGCGACAAATTCTCTATATCAAATGGCACTACCGCCCGATAGGAATCAGCAAGAAACTGATCTGTTAAAAGAAATATGGGGCCCTGATATTGCTCTGCCAGCTCAAATGCTTTGCGTGTGAGGTGAAAACATTCCTCTACCGTACCAGGTGCAAAGATAGCCCTCGGAAACTCTCCATGCCCGGAATGGAGGACAAGTTCGAGATCGCCCTGTTCAGTCCGCGTGGGAAGACCAGTGGCTGGCCCGGGTCTCTGGGCCACCACCACAACCACAGAAGTTTCTGTCATAGCTGCCAAGCTGATCCCCTCCACCATGAGGGCAAATCCACCACCAGATGTAGCTACCATGCTTGGTGCGCCAGTAAATGAGGCCCCGATGGCCATGTTAATGGCGGCAATCTCATCTTCTGCCTGCTCCACGATCAAACCCATCTTTTTAGCATGAGCTGCGAGATTAAGAACGATAGAAGTCGCGGGCGTCATGGGGTAGAAAAAACAAAATTGCAGTCCTGCCGAAACAGCGCCAAGGGCGATGGCCTCATTGCCGTTCATCATCAAGCGCTGGGGAGGATTAGAAACAGCGGCGAAGTTATGGCTGGACGTTGTATGTGTACTTGCCCACCCAGTGGCGACAGAAAGTACATGCCGGTTTTCTGCGGCCAGGCTTACATCTTTTTTCCCAAAAAAATCATCCCCTGTTCTTGCCATCAAGTCTTCATCTAAACCGAGGATAAACCCGACCACACCTAAGGAAACGATGTTTGAGAACCTCTCTTGAGCCAAATCCTTGAAAGGTACTTTCAGAGCGAGATCACTTTCGATGTGTAAGGTCTGATCAATGACGATGAGCCCATTTGCAGAAAGATCCTTTTGATGGAGAGTGACTGTATCGCTGTCGAAAGCAATCAGAAGGTCTATGGATTTCTTTGATGCTGTCACCTCATCAATCCCCACTCGAATAGCAAAGGTATTATGACCACCTCTAATACGAGACTGGTAGCTCTGTGTCACAACAATAAAATAGCCGCTGCGCACAAGGATCCTGGAGAGTATCTGTCCGACTGTTATTAAACCCTGACCCGCCTCTCCGCCAATAAGGATGTTAAATGTAGCATCTTTCATCTGCAAAGACCTATCCTGACCATTTGTCATATTTAGCCTTTTTTCATTTTAAGAGTGATCCTCCACTGCCTGAAGGATCACCCTGTCTAACGGCTCGTTGAAGTAATGCCTATTATGCCTTCCACAAGCCGTGCAGGTTGCAATACTCACGGGCAGTAATCTTTTCTGCTTCTATATCAAATGTGGCTTCCGGTGCATCTCCAGGCTTCAAAAACTCACGGTAGGCCTTTCCATCAGCTATAAGTTCGATCCACTCGATATAGTGTTTCTCTTCCATGGGGTGGGCAACGTCCCCCACCTTTATCTTGAAGCCTTGTGCTATCTTTTCTACAACTGGCACATGTTTTTCTTTAGCTGCATCCACAGTGTTCTCAACAAAAAGCTTCATTGGCTGTCCACAACATACCAGCTCACCCTTACCCTCGTGGAGCATCTCCACGATGTTTCCACAAATCTCACATTTGTAAACCTGTAATCTCTTTGTCATTTTTTCCTCCTTTTTTATTCCTTGTTCGCCTTCACCTGAAGGCTTTTTTTGGTGTAACCTTGCCTTATACCTCAAATCCTCTGCCATCTCCCTGATTTTATCCCGGTCTTTGGTCATAGGCGCCCATCCATACCAGTATGCATAATCGGGGTTGGCATGAAAAATCCCCTGATAGGTTCTCATCCGGTGTTTCATATACATCTTGAACAGTACCTGTTCGATGTGAGAACCTCCGGTTTGATAAAAGTGTAAAAAGTCGGGATAGGCATAAATATAGTGCCCTGGTTTCTTCAAGATGCCATCTTTGTAAAGGCCGGCTACAATGTTTATGGCCTCTGCCATTAAGCGATTCGCCTTTTTAATCATCTGATCGCCCTTTTCAAGTTCTCCCCTGGCATATTTTTCAGAATGGCATTTTTTACACCTCCTAACGATCTTTTCCCGCTCGGTCTTCCAGGTCTCTTCGGTTAGCCGGGCCAGATCAGCGGCCTTAACAATATCCAACCGGGCAGTGGGTTTACCATATATTTATCTCAGGATAAAAGTGTAATGAGGTGAATACCAGAAACCTTCCCTTTCAAATTAATGATTGAATCATTCGGTTACAGCCCTTCCATATTGCTGGCATGCCCGCATACCATCATCTGTTTCAATCTTATCCTCCAGCAGATTAAATGAGCCAAGATTAGTTGCATTCATATGAAAAACATTTTCCATTGTGTCCAATATGAGCTTAGGTGCATCTCCGCTGTGGGTATACGAACCAAAGGCCCCCCCTATTTTTCCTTCTAAACCTACCTTATCGGCTAGGAACAGGAAGGTCTTCATGCTGTTTGTCATATCCCTGTGGTAGGTAGGGCAGCCAAACAAATAGGCATCATACCCTTTAATGTCATCTTCACTCTTAAGATCTCTTAAGGCCTTAACCTCAACCTCGTTACCTGCAACACGGGCGCCTTCGGCAATATAGTTAGCCATTTTCTCAGTATGACCTTTTCTGCTTTCGTATCCTATCAGTACCTTTTTCATAAAACCTTCCCCTCTAAATTATATTATATTCTTTATGTTTGTTTAATATCTCATCTGCCAATCTGTCCAACTCCTTGAAATCCTCTTCTTTTGGAAACCCTTTTACAACCACAGGTTCAAGCAACTCTACCTTCAAATTTGGGACCATTTCCTTGATTTGCTCCACCATTCTGCTACCCCAGCCGTATGATCCAATGATCGATGCCAATTTCAACTTTGGCCTCAAGGCATTGGCAAGATAGACCGCATAAACAACACTCGGATGCGGGCCAACCAAGACTGTAGGTGATGCTATTACTATTGTTGCGGCATCTACCAGGGCCATGGCCAGTTTTCCAATATCGGTTTTCGACAGATTGAACTGTTTTACAGTTATCCCTCTTTGAATCAAGGCCTCAACAAAATAATCCACCAACTTTTTTGTGCTCTCATGCATTGAGACATAAGGGATAACCACCTCATTCTTTACCTCGTCAGAGATCCAATCTCTGTAAGCTCCTAAAATGAATTCCGGCCTGTCATATATCAGCCCATGGCTTGGTGCGATTATATCTATTTTCAAATCCCTTATCTTCTCCAGGTTTTTCTTAATGGTTGCCCTGAATGGCATCATTATTTCTGCATAGTATCTCTTGGCTGCCTCATAGACTGTCGGCTCATCAGTCACAAACAGATCGCTTGTGGCAAGATGAGAACCAAGAAAATCACAGGTGAAAAGGACCTTTTCTTCCCTTAAATATGTCAGCATTGTCTCTGGCCAGTGAACCCAGGGAGCATGAATAAACTCCAGTGTTTTATCCCCTAATGACAGGGTCTCTCTATCGTCCACTGTTTTGAACTTGTCCTCGGGGATTAAAAGTAGATCCATAAGCAAACCCTTACATTTTGTTGTGCAAACAACCTTAGCATTGGGATACATATCCAGTATCTGCGGCAATGAGCCTGCATGGTCCTGCTCGGCGTGATTGGCTATAACATAATTAATATCTTTGATCTCAAGTTGGTTGAGATTATTCGTTAGTACCTCCGTCATAGTGGGGTCTACCGTATCTATTAACGCTGTTTTTTCCTTCCCTTTAACCAAATAGGCATTATAGCTTGTCCCATCAGGCAGTGGTATGAGTTCATCAAATAATCTTCTATCCCAGTCAATTGCCCCGACCGAGTAAATATTTGATTTTAATTCTCTTGGTACACTCATTTATTACTCCTTTTTAGCACCTGCTCAATAAATCGGGTGAACCCCCTCACCCTAACCCTCTCCCGCTCTCCGAGGCATAGGCTCTACGAGCCGGAGGCCAGGAGAGAGGAGAGTAATTGAACTAAATCATTTAAAAAACTCCCTCCCCCTTGATGGGGGAGGGTTGGGGTGGGGATGAAAAGCCACAGGTTATTGAGCTATTGCCCTTTTTAGATTATCTTTATGGGTAGAACTAAAACAGTCAAAGTATTTCCATAGTCTTAACGTAAAAATCTTGGTCGACTGGAGGAAACTTCCCAAGCCCTGTCAGAAAAGAGGGACTGAACAGTTACTACCCATAAATTACTATGGTTTCCAGACCTTCCACACCTTTCCTACCAAATCAGGCCCTGGTTTGAGGACTGTCTTGCCTGGCTGCCAGCCTGAAGGACACACCTCTTTTCCTTTTGTTTCTCGAACATGCTGAAATGCTTGGATCTGCCTGACTAATTCCTCCACATTCCTCCCAACAGGGGGAGTCAGGATCTCCATTGCCTGGATGACACCATCGGGATCTATGAGAAAACGCCCTCGAATATTTACTCCGGCATCCTTGTCGTAGGCTCCGTAAATTTCCCCTACCTTGCCCCCTGCATCAGAGAGCATGGGATAAGGAACTCCTCCATCAACCATCTTGGATAGCTCTTCCTCCTGCCAGATTTTATGAACGAAGACACTGTCTACGCTCATGGAAAGAACTTCAACACCCAGATCTTTAATCTCAGGATATCTGGCGGCAACTGCCGTCAACTCGGTTGGTCAGACAAAGGTGAAATCCCCCGGGTAGAAACAGAGTACTACCCATTTCCCTAAGTAATCAGAGAGTTTAATTTTCTTAAATTCTCCCTCATAAAATGCCGGTGCCTGAAAATCAGGCGCTTTTTTACCTACTTGTACACCCATCTTTGTTACCTCCTTTTCTATCTTTTCCTTTTCTTCAATCGCCTCTCCTAAAGGTGGAGAACCCACAGGGCCCCCTGTAGGCCTTGCACATCCGACTTCCATCTTTTCACCCATAAACATCACCTCCTTACTTGTTTGACCTTGGCCTTAAATCTAAAATCCTCTGCCATCTCCCTGATTTTATCCAGGGCTTTGGTCATAGGCGCCCATCCATACCAGTATGCATAATCGGGGTTGGCATGAAAGACACCCTGATAGGTCCTCATCCGGTGTTTCATGTACATCTTGAACAGTACCTGTTCGATGTGAGAACCTCCGGTTTGATAAAAGTGTAAAAAGTCGGGATAGGCATAGGTATAATGATCCGGTTTCTTCAAGATGCCATCTTTGTATAGGTCGGCCACAATGTTTATGGCCTCTGCCATTAAGCGATCTGCCTTTTTAATCATCTGATCGCCTTTTTCCAGCTCCCCCCTGGCATATTTTTCAGAATGGCATTTTTTACACCTCTTAATCATCTTTTCTCGCTCGGTCTTCCAGGCCTCTTCGGTTAGCCGGGCTAGATCAGCGGCCTTAACAATATCCAACCGGGCAGTAGGCTTACCATTCGGATCTAATACCCCCAGCGCCTTGAGGATGGTAGTCTGGTCTTCAGCCCATTGTTTATCCTTGGGTAGGGGAAGCCTCACCGCCAGAAAACCCCAGGCCACCTTATTGGTGTGGGTTCCATTGGGTAGATGACAAAATTGACAGGTAGGGGCTGACGCACCTTCAGGTAATCTACCTATCTCTTTCATAGCATATCTTTCTCCATGTTTGGAGCTTTCATACATCTCCCACTGGGGATGGTCAAACCCCATATGGCATATCTGGCATGCCCTGGGATCCTGTGCCTCTTTCTTTGAGAAGGTATGTCTGGTATGGCATTCATCACAGGAATTGGTCCGGTAAGTGTAGCCCTTTTCACGCAGCTCCTTTTTTTGGGCCTCGGACTTTATTCCCATATTGTGGCATCCACCGCAGCCTTTCCCACCTTCCATCAGCTCATCGGGTTCCATATGGGTAATTGGCAGGGCATTCAATGATGTCCACCCAAAATTGTGTTTTCCTTTAACAAATTGATCAAACTGTTCCTCATGGCACTCGGCACAGGTGGCCTCGGTGGGCATCTCGGCCAGGTGGGCAGTCTTTTTACTCTTGTGTTTGGATCCATGACACACAGAACAGGTAACATCATTATCACTATGTTCGCTGCTCTGCCAGTCCTTGACCAGTAGAGGAGTAACTGCCCTGTGACACTTGATACAGACTTCTCCCTCTTCTGCGAAAGTAGTGCCTACCATGAGTAACAGGGTCACCAGACTAAAAAAAAGGATAAAGAATCTCTTCATTGATATTACCTCCTTTCTTTTAATAATTTTCTGTTAGCAATTCAAAATAGGCCTGGGGATGG
>Ga0315547_1002208_pt1 | contig 13995 bp, 9 predicted proteins | sample SalMarSW160240MG_2_FD_202542 | JGI IMG/M metagenome (GOLD analysis project Ga0315547, IMG submission 202542) | Salt marsh sediment microbial communities from the Plum Island Ecosystem LTER, Massachusetts, United States - Salt Marsh Sediment SW1601-240 ... | reverse complement strand
ATGAAAACTACCCCCTCTCGGTCCTCGAGTCCTTAGCTATGGGCAAACCGGTCATCGCCTCCAACATCGGGGGGATGCCGGAGATGATCGTCGACGGTGTTGACGGACTCATCTCCAAACCCGGCGACCCCGAAGACATAGCCGAAAAGATAGATTACCTTTTCGCCAACCGCCACCGTCTGCCCGAGATGGGAAGGGCCGCCCGACTGAAGATAGAGAAGGAGTACACTCCCGAAAAATATTACAGTCGGGTGATGAAGCTCTATCTGTCACTCCTATCCTAGAAGGAAGTAGTGTCTCCCAGGAAAATATTGCTCATCGGAATCGATGGTTCCACCTTTGACCTTCTCTCTCCCTGGATAGAGGCCGGCAAATTGCCGGTCTTTGAAAGGATTCTAGAGACTGGAAGCCACGGAGTCTTGACCAGCACCATCCCGGCCCAGACCTGTCCGGCGCTCCCCTCCCTGTACACCGGAAAAAACCCCGGCAACACCGGGCTTTTCGGCTTCGTCAAAGCCGGCGGGGGCATTAGTTCCTCCTTCGATGTGGAAGCCAAACCGGTCTGGCAGTTGCTCTCGGAGAAGGGGCTTAAAAGCGGGATTTTCAATCTCCGCACCACCTACCCCGCCCGACCCTTAAAAGGGATGATGTTCGCCAGCATCCAGAACCCCAAGGTGCAGCCAAACTACGCATATCCTAAAGAGGCCAAAGCTAGACTGGAGGGGTTCATCACCACCTGGGCAGAGACTCGTAAGATTCACTCGATTTGCCTCCAGGGGAGACGGGAGGGAGTCGAGAAACTCTCAGAGATCACCAGGGGACGTTACCGACTGGCCAAAAGACTGCTTCAGGAGGAGAACTTCGATTTCCTCCTGCTGTGGATAGAGAATACCGATGCGGTGCAGCATACCTGTTGGAGTTACCCGGAGCTGATGTTGTCCTTCTTTCAAGGTTTGGAGGAGGTCCTCTCCGATCTGTTAGAAAGCTATCCCGATGAGAACATCCTCATCTGCTCCGACCATGGTTTCGGAGGTTATCGCACCAAAGACTTTTACATCAACAACTGGCTGAGGAAGCAGGGGTTCATCAGGACTAAGGGCAGTAGATTCTTTCCCGAACTGGTCTCTTGGGGATACACGGTGGCGGATAAGCTCTTCAACCGGGTTTTCAAGGGGGTGCCAGCCATTGTCGCTAAAGCGGTGATCCGATGGTTGTTGCACCAGTTTCGCAGGTTGTTAGGTCTGACTCTCTACCTGAAGGGCAGAAAACCTCAGCGAGTAAAGACCGAGAAGGACGCTGTCCGCCAGGTGCTTTTCAGGAGAAAGCCTTTCGTTCCCGGTGCAGATTGGAAAAGCTCGGTTGCATACGCCAACAACAGCTGGGGAGTATATGTCAATCGAGAGGTAGTGCCTCCGGATGAATATCTCCAGACCGTGGAGAGAATCATTCGGGAGCTGAAATCTTTGAGAGACTGGGAGGGGAAGCCGGTCATAAAGGATGCTTGGGAGAAGGGAGAAATCTACTCCGGCAAATATCTGGATCAGATCCCCGATGTAGTGATTCTAGGTTCCGACGAATATTTCATACGCACTCGACCCTCCGCGAAGATTCTCTCGAAGACGGTGACGCCTCTGGAGGTGGCCTCCCATCGCACCGCCAGAGATGGGCTGTTTATGGCGGTTGGGCCAGATATAAAGGAGGCTTACAAAATCGAGGGTGCCAATATCGAGGATGTCACCCCCACTGTTCTTCACCTTCTCGGTTTGGAGATTCCCGAGGATATCGATGGCAAAGTGTTGAAGGAGATCTTCAGGGAGGGGTCAGATCCTGCCATTCGAGAGGTCAAATTCACCAAGCCTGCCGAGTATGAGTTAGAAGAGGCGAAAATCTCCAAAGAGGAAGAGGCCGCCATGAAGGGGATGCTCAGGGGTCTCGGTTACCTCGATGAGGAGACGGGCTGATTCATCCCAGAGATTGAGTTTCCGATATTTGCACAAATCAAGTTTGCAAACCTAAGGGCCTCCGCTACATGACATTTGGCCGAGTGGTCGAGGCCACTGCTTTACCCTCAGTTGGTTCACGGTCAACAAAAACGGCGGCGATAAATTCGCCGCCCTACCGTTTCGGGGACTTTACAATTCACAGATAGTCGATCGCCTGTTCCCTATTTTGAGGTCGGAGTCAGACACCTACGTCTGACGCAAGCGTGATCTCCTCTTCGAGCTGGTCTTCGGCAAAGCTCATAATGGTGGAGGCAGACTTGTGGAGCTCTTTAATAATCTCGATAGTATAAGAGCCGTGGAGTTGACCTGCTTCCCCCTTAGGATGCCGAATATGGATATAAAAACGGTCAAGGCTCTGGGCTTTCTCTCTTACCTCCTCCGGGATTTCGCAGTGGTCGCCCCTCTCCAGAAAATGCATTAGCCCCAGAAGATCATGGTCGGGGGGAACCTGCTCCCTCCTGGCAATCAGGGCCTTGAAGGCTTTCTCCGCCATCTGCTGGCAGTGGAAGGCGGCTTTCGCAAATTCCCCCTTTTTCACCAGAACCCGAACCGCGTGGTCATCCTCGTTGGCAGTGGCCAAATACCAGATCACTTGTTCCTTCATCGTGAAATCTCCTTATAGACTCCCTGGAGCTTTTACGCTTCATCCCTCCATTTAATAACGTTTCAAAGGCAGATTTGGAATCAACCCCTTGCAGCTTTTGTCGCCGTCACGATTTTGGGAAGCACCTCTCCCGATTTCCCTAAGAGAGCTTCGTCCAGAATAGAGGTTATCTCGGTCCTTTCAATGTTCACCTCCACCACATAGGCGCCCGACTCCTTCGCCACCAGGGGGAGTGAAGCTGCAGGTTGGACCACAGCAGAGGTACCTACGCTCAGGAAAAGTTCACAGCTTCTGGAGACCTGGAAGGCTGTCTCCAAAGCTTTCGGGGGGAGCATCTCTCCGAACCAGACCACATCGGGGCGAATGTAACCACCACATTCGCACATGGGGACTTTCTTTGTCTCGGTGATCTCCACCTCCTGGTAATAGCGGTTACATTCTATACATCGGCTCCTCTGGATATTGCCATGAAGCTCAATCACGTTTTCGGAGCCAGCCTTGTGGTGTAGTCCGTCGATATTCTGGGTGATCAGGGAGAACTCCGGAAAGATCTCTTGCATCTCCGCCAGAGCGTAGTGCCCGGGGTTGGGCTCTATTTTGCTCATCAGTTCCCGGCGATAGGAATACCACTCCCAGACCAGCTCCGGGTTTCTCATGAAAGCATCGATGGTAGCCAACTCCTCCGGCCGGAACTTCTTCCAGAGTCCGTCCTCCCCCCGGAAAGTGGGCACCCCGCTTTCTGCGGATATTCCCGCGCCGGTCAAAACCGCCACCCTCTTAGCGGTGGTGAGCTTCTCTCTCAATGCCTCGGAAATCTGCACACCAACAAGTCACTTCAAATCGTTTAGATTTTCTTCTCTCGATAATACCTACCTGACAGAGGGAGGTCAAGACAATTTTGCCCACTGTTTACTGGTTATCCAAGTATCGTGAACAGGTAGACTACTTATTTAGCCTCGATCTAAGCTGGGGTTGTCAGTTAAGAAGCGATTGAAGATTTTTGCTGGCAGAGTTCTTCGCTACCGTTGAAGCCTTCCTGCCGCATCCAAATTCTAAGGCCGGAGCACAGGCTCCCGGCTTTTAACTGCAGAGAGTTTAAAACTTAAGAAGCTTCTTATTTCGTGAGGTTCACCCTCGATATATGATATCTTATTGAGAATGCAAATCAAATTTGCAGAAACAGACTGGGATCAGTGGTGAGTAGTGACCGGTTAGTGGTAGATAGCACTATAGAACAGCTTATCCTCCGTTCCCGGAATCAAAAAAGGCCGCTCCCGATGGGGGCGGCCTTGAGGAAAACAGAACAGGTCCTGCTACGGTTCGAAGTCCCCTATCGCATCTAAGAGCAGCTTCTTGGCGTATTTGTAGTTGTGTATCCCTTTACTGCCGTCATTTTTCACGAAGTCGTAGTTGAATCTGGCATACCAGAAATCGCCAGTGGTGTCGGTGACATCAGGATAGGCATCCAGCTCAGAATAGAGGCTGTTAAGCCAGGTGTTGATGGAATCCTGCTTAGAATCGATGTTGAAATCCGCGGCTCCGCTGTGGCAGCCAACAGCCGCACAGGAGGCCAACCGCGGTTGGAAGGTGTGACTGCTGGCGGTGTCATCCTCGGCCCGGTAGAAGTGGCAACCGAGACAGGCATCCAACTCGAATAGGGTAGTATGCTGTGAGTTCTCGTAGGTGGTGTCATACTCGTGCCCGCCGGTGCCCACGAACATCGAAAACGGGACGTGGACCGGGGCCTCATAGGAGATGGTGTCGGGTAACTCGCAGTCCCTCATATGACATTGTTCGCACAGCCCGGTCTCTCCCACTCCCGCGGGGAGCCGGAGCTGGCCACTATAGTTGGCACGGTGAGGATGGTGGCAGGCTATACAGACCAGGGGTTGAGGGTCACCCGGCAAGGTGTAATCGTAATGCAGGGTCGCCAAGAAGCCCTCGGCGGTGTGACAGTCGGCGCAGCCAGGATCACTGGCCTGGCCTCCGGCCGCAAGGTCAGAGGAACTGTGGGCGGAAGCCTGCCATTCGTTCAGGTAGGGATGATGCTGGGTTTGGTGGCATCCGGCGCAGAATTGGGCGGTTAATGGAGACTCTAAAGGCTCCCGCATGCTATCGGGAGCAGAGGCATGAAACGAACCGGGACCATGGCAGTTCTCGCACTGCACCCCCGCAAGCCGATCCACCATCTGCTCGTCGAAGCCACCGTTGTTGACACTCAAATCCCAACCGACGGTGTGGCAGACCAGACACTGGGGATCGTCGCCGCGGCCGCGATTCACAAGAGCGGTATAGGCATCGGCGTGGGCGGTGGAACCCCACCAGGTGAGTATGGAGGTGTGGCAATCTTCATTACAGCTTTGCGACCCAACGTAATAGAGGGTCTCGGCGGGGGTGTATTCACCGACCTGGATGCTCACCGTAGCTTCGGTGCTATCGGTGCCATCGAAGACGTTGACCCTCACATCATAGAGACCGGCGGTGCTGGGAGCGGCCCAGAAGGCGGTATCTCTGTTGGCGTGAAAAACTCTCCCGGAATCAGAGCTCCAGATGTGAGTGGCAGAATCCCCATCCGGATCCGAATAGCTCACAAAAAGAGTATCCAGCTCCCCAGTCCCGACCGAATCAGAGCTGGCGCTGACACTCGAAATCTCCGGGGGGTGGTTGGCGGGGCCGGTAGTATCCTTTTTGGTGCAGCCCAAAACGAGAAGTAACGCCGCCACTAACCCTACTACTGAAGTCCGCAAAGCATATTTCATTTCAACACCTTACCTTTAGAGAAATCCGTGCAAAAAAACTCTATCTCAAAGAGGCTCGTTCCTTACAGATGCTCCTAAGATTTCCCGCTATTATATCAAAAAGGGAGGGGATTTGTCAAGGGAAAAGGCATCCCCCAGATAAAATTGCTCTCCGCTCCGCGAGAAAAAGGGTAGAGCTACCAGAAGCGGCTACTCCCCTTGACCGTAGGGAACCTCCGTGTATCCCTTGGGGAGCTCGAACTCGTCGTCGCTGATCTTCTTGGTCTTTACTTTGGTGGTCTCCGTGGTGGTTCTGGAGTGGGTCCCGGCCGCCTCGGTCTCCATGACCATCTTCAAAGGTAGCCCCTTGACTTCAGAGAAACCCTCCGCCAGAGGTCCGACCATGCCCAGACCCTTATAGAACTCGGAGAAGTCTATCTCGGGAACGATCTCCTCACTGACCCACATATCCCAGGTCATGTTTGACCAACTCATCTTGTATTGTTGGCAAGTGTATCCCAGGATCTTGTCTTTCTTGCCGGTCTTGATCACCTCCGGCGGCTTGCTCGTGGCAGCCTGCATCTCCATTGCCTGCTGCATCTGCTTTTCCATCATCGCCCTCTGCTCCGGAGGCAATGATTCCATCATCTTGGCCATCTGTTCTTGGCTTTGCTCCATGGCAGCCTTTTGCTGACTGTAGAGTTTCTCCACCTCCGCGAAAGTCACCTGCGAATAGGTCTTTTTGTTGTGGTCTATCTCCCACATCAGTTCCTTGTCCAGCCTGATGATGGTGGCCTGTTTATCCGTCAAATCCTCGCTTCTCATGCGGTCAGATTTTACATACCCCTTTTGGTGGCCGACCTCGGTGGTCTCTCCTCCCGGAGTGGAAGAGTACTCCGTGCTGGTCATCTCGTAGTAGAGATCCCCCCAAACCGGGGTGGTAAACAGAAAAAGGATGATTATTCCCCAGAAGAGAAGGTTAAACTTGGAATGCAATTTCACCTGCATTTTTCACCTCCGTGAACTTACGGGTTTCTGATTTATGTTACGCGGTCGGTTATCGGGCAAGTCATAATTCCAGTGATTGCGATACCAGTTCGGCAATATCAAATATCTTCAACCTCTCTTCAGCGTCCAAGTCTTTGATCCCGTCAGAGAGCATCGTCAGGCAGAAAGGACAAGCAGAGGCCACCACTTCGGCCCCGGAATCCAGGATCTCCTGGGTGCGGATGTCGTTGACCCTCTTGCCGACGTCCTCCTCCATAAACATCCTGCCCCCGCCAGCCCCACAGCAGAAGGATTTCCCTTTACGGCGGGGGAGTTCGGTCAGGCTCCCGCCGGTCACCAACTTCAAAATCTCCCTGGGGGAGTCATAGATGTCATTGTAACGTCCCAGATAGCAGGAATCGTGATAGGTGACCTTTTCCTTCAGTCCCGCCTTCAATTTCAGTCTACCCTCACGGATAAGCTTTTCTATGAACTCGCTGTGATGCCAGACCTCGAAGTCCCCACCGAATTGGGGGTACTCGTACTTGTAAGTATTAAACCCGTGAGGGCAAGTTGTCAAGATTTTTTTTACTCCGTAGTTCTTCAGAATCTCAAGGTTAGTCTCCACCAGAGTCTGAAACCGGTATTCGTCCCCCATCCGGCGGGCGGGGTCGCCACAACAGTTCTCCTCCTCGCCTAAGATGCCGAAGCTCACCCCGGCGGCTTTTAATATCTTCGCAAAGGCGATGGCGATTTTGGTGTTCCGGGCATCCAGGGAGCTGGAACAACCGACCCAGAAAAGATACTCCGCTTTCTTATTTTCACTCAACAGGGGTATGTCCAGACCCTCAATCCAGTCAGTTCGTGAGGATTGAGGAAGCCCCCAAGGATTTCGGCTACGTTCCAGATTGCGCAGGGTGGTGGCGGCCTCAGGTGGCGCCTTTCCCTCCGACAGAACCAGATACCTGCGCATCTCAACTATCTTGTCGATATGTTCGATAAACACCGGGCAGTTGTAAACGCAAGCGTAGCAGGTGGTGCAGCTCCAGAGGGCTTCTTCTTCGATGACGGGGCCGATTAGCTGTCCTTTCTCTTCCTCACTTTCTCCTTCTTTGACACCGGCCTTGGATTTCAGAAGCTCCTTCCCGGAGCCCAGTAGATGATGCTGCAAGTTCAGAATGACATCCTTGGGCGAAAGCGGTTTCTCCGAAAGGTGTGCCGGGCAATTGAGGTCGCACCGTCCACACTCGGTGCAGGTGTACAGGTCCAAGATCGCTTTTCGAGAGAGCTCCTCAATTCTGTTCACTCCGAAAGATTCGCTCTCCTCCAGATCCATCTTTGTGAGTTGGCCTCTCGGTCCCAGATTTCGGAAAAAGACGTTGAACGGCGCTGTTACTATGTGCAGGTGTTTGGAGTAGGGGATGTAATCCAACAGGAAGAGAATCACCAATAAATGCGCCCACCAGAAAACGAAATAGAGATCTCTGCCCACAGAGAAGCCCACTCCCCAGGAGCTGAAAAGGCCCGCCAGAGCGGAGCTGGCAAACGAGAATCGGTCTATACCTTCCGGGGCGATGGCGATCTTGAAACCGTCACCGACGAGGTCGAAGACCATTATCGCCAAAATCGAGAAGAGAAGTATGTTAGCGCCGGAAGAATAGACCGGTCCCGGAGGTCTCCAGATCAGCCGCCGATACAGGGCCATCAGAACCGCGACTATCACCAGAAGCTGGAGCAGGTCCAATAAGAAGAAGTAATACGGCTTCAGGACTCCGTCCAGAAGTGGCAGGCCAAAGCCGGAATGGAAGCCCTGCCCCACCACACTTATGTAGTTGATGACAACAAAGACAAATCCCCAGAAGATGAAGAAATGGGCAATCCCCGGATAGGGCACCATCAAAAGTCGCCTCTGACCGAAGACATATTTCAAGAGGCTGGTAAGTCTTTTGCCGAAGCTGCCGAAGCTGTTCTCAGGTTGACCCAACTTCATGAGACGGATAAGCTTGACGACTCTTTGGAGGAAGATTGTGACAGAAATCACAAGGAGGAGAAACAGAATAACCTTGCCGATCATCCCGAACTGTAAGGCCTGCAGGTTACTCTGAGCAGTTTCCATTTCTGTCCACTTCGCACAAGGGAGACTGCTCTCTATCCGATTTCGAATTCGATTTGAAGAGTGGAGAAAATCGATCTTCGTGCGGCCCCTCGACAGGTTCTAGAGCAGACGGTTTCTGAAAGCTGAACTTCACTTCTAAATCGAAGCTAGTGAAAATTCTTTCTCAGGGTGAGCTTGACTGATTTGTTATTTCCCAAAAGATCGGCGCTGCACCGCAGTCGCCAGTTCTTCACGGTGGCGAATTCCCGAGCCTGGTTGAAGGATCTGATGGCGATGTAGGCATCGATGGCGCTGACAATGCGGTTCACCACCGCCGCCCCTAACATAAAGATCGCCCGACGGTTGGCGCTTTTGCTGTCGTTGCGCAGCTGTCGGAAGCGCTCCCGGGACTCGTCATTGTTCCACTCCCAGTCCCAGAAATCGTCTTCGGGATAGGTGTTTTCTTCGTTTCGATCATAAAGCCGGGTGATCTGGTTGTAGTAGTCGCGCGATTCATAATAGGTCATCTTTTCGTAGAAAGTATCATCTTTCGCTTGGGTGTTCACCCCGGCGTGCACCGCCGCGAAATTCTTGTAATCGTTCTCCCTCCAGCGGCCGTAAGATTTGAAGCCGTAATATCCCCCCCAGATCCCGCCTTCCATGGAGAGAAAGATGAAGCCTCTGGTCTTGGCGCTGGCGTAGAGCTCTCCAGCGCCGGGAACTACCAGGGAGAGAGCCATCGCCAAGGGGGCCGACTTCTGTTTTCCCGCCTTGGCCTCTCCCCAATCCCAGGTCAAATCCTCGTCAACGCCTGCCAAATCGGGGAGAACTGCAAGCTGCCTCTGAAGGGCGGTCTCTACTGAGAGCTCCTTGTCATGAGCGGCGGCCGCAAAGTTGCCCCACCAGAGGACAATCGCAACTGTGAGAAGTGTTGATGCCTTCATGAGATCAGTCTAACTTAATAGAAACTCTTGGTCAATGTCAACTGGGGAATGCTCTCATTTTGATACTCCCGCATCTTCATCTTCAACTGGAGACCGGCAAACCTCTCCTGTTTTTTGTTATAGGAACGGGCCGTCAGGGCGGCGTCGAAACCGGAGAGGACGTGGTTGACCAAAACGCAGACGGTGAAGGTGCGGGCGCGAGAGAACATCCGGTTAGACTCATCCCGCGTGTCTAAGTAAGTGTTGCGGTATGCACTGGGCGGGGGGTTCGTCGGGTCGAACTGGCTTGGGTCGACGCCGGCGTCCTCCCAGCCAACGGCGAACTGATTGTACTTCCCGATATTCTCGTAGTACTCGTGGTTTTTCTCGTCTGGAAGCCGATGTGAGAATTGATTCTGATCGGTACTATCTAGGGAATTCCACCAGGTATCGTACAAATCACGGTTGTAATGCAGATCGCCGTAAGCTTTGAACTCATCCTCCTTGTCGTTCCCCTTCCCGTGGTAGACGAAATATCCACTCCAGAGGGAGGCCTCCAGCCCCAGAAAGAGGAGAGGCTTTATCTTCGAGCCGGCGTAGAATTCACCGGCACCGGGTATTAGCATAGAGTAGAAGAAGGCTAACCTGGTGTTCTTCGGCTTGAAGGCGTAGATGTCCTCCTCTAACTGGCCTGGCTCTTCAGTGAGGTATTTCGCCTCCGCCCAGGAAGGAGAGACCTCCTCGATTTTCAGATAGGAATCGAAGGGGCGATTCAAAGAGGCGAAATAAGAGCTGAGCGGCCCTCCATTTGCGGCCGCCTCGGACTGCGAAGCCCAGACCGACCCGCAAACAACTAAGATCGAGGCTGCAAATGCCCAGAGGGCGAATCTTTTCAATTTCATCTTATCTTCTCCTGTCTACTGAAGCTCAAACGTTTACGTTCACGGCCTATACTTGGTATCGATCTTGGGCGAGTCAATATCACCTCACTATCGCTATCTTGAAGATGGCGTGTTCTTTCAGAGAGCCACTTTGTGCCCCCACCCGGCAGAGATAGACCCCGGGCGCGAATCCGGAACAATTCAAAAGATAGTCGTTATCGGAAACTTGACCACGTTCTCTATCCTCGAAGACCAGCTCTCCGGTGAGGTCGAAAATCTTTATGTTCACCTCCGCGGGCTGATTGAGGTAATACCTTATCTTGGTCTCCTCCCCGGCGGGATTGGGATAATTGTAAACCGAGCCAGGGGGAAGAAACTCGCCCACTACTATTGGAGACAGAAGCGAGCTGGGGAAAAGAAAACTGTTCTGGGGGTTTTGACCAAAAGTCGACCACGACAAGTCCTCTTCCGTAAAGGGGGCGGCCAGATCCCAGAAGGTGATGAAGCCGTCAGCGTAGGAGCGAACGCAGACCTCCAGATCTCCGTCATTGTCTAAGTCCGCCACCGTTGGGGAGTCGTAAATTGGGAAACCGGACGGGAGAGGAAAGCCGTTCACCGGATTGCCGTCATAGCGGTAGGCATACAGGTTCCCCTGGGGACCACCGAAGATTATGTCAACTAGACCGTCACCATCCAAGTCTCCCAGAACCGGAGTTGAAACTATGAGGCCCATGTTTGTTGAGCGGCTCAATCTCACCGGGAAATTGGAGACCAGACTTCCGGTATAATTGTAAGCGTATATTTCGTTTTCGCCGGCAAGGATTATCTCCAAGAAACCATCTCCATCTATATCTCCGAGAATTGGCGGGCCGCCCAGAGTGTCCGCCACCTGCAGCGGCCACCCGGGCTCTAGCTCCCCTTCGACATTGAAAACGTAAAGATGACCGCCAACTGTGGCGGCCACAATCTCCAAACCATCATCGTGGTCGATATCTCCCGTGACCGGATTGAAAAAAGAGTCGGCGACAATGGCAGCATATTCCTGCCCAAGGTAATGATGGATAAAGGAGGAATCATTGCCGCAGGAGGTGAAAACTATCTCGTCCCTTATTGAGAGTGCCATCCCGGTGATGGGATGTCGACTGGAAAAAGAGTTGATGATGTTGCCTCCGTAGACCAGGAGAATTTCAGTGCCGGCGGCAATGGCTATGGTGAGCCCGTCGTCATCGAGGCCGATGCCGTAGACAAAAACCATCGGAGAGGTGCTGGCAGGTTCACCTAGGTCAACCGGAAAGCCTGGCATAAGGTCTGCGCCCCCGTCTGGCTCTGAATCCCTTGGTTTCCAGGCGTAAAGCTTGCCATCGAGAGAACCAAGAACCACTTCCAGAGTATCATCACCGTCCAGATCGCCGAAGGCGGGAGTGCCCACAAAATCTGAATCGGCGAGGGCAAAGCTGGCCAAGGGGTATCTCCTCACGGAGCCATCGAACTGAACGATTCCGATACTATCAGCGTTGACGATGATTTTGCTGCCATCATATCTCCAGCCGAGAAGAACTCTGTCCCAGACTTGAAAAACTTCGTGGAGGGAATCCCCATCGAGGTCCACCACCGTCGGCTGGCAGTCGATCAGGCCAGGCACGGAGGTCTGGGGCCAGCCGTCTTGAGAGATCTCCCGGCTCAGATCAAAGGTCATAACGGTATCAGCCCGGCTTATTTCGGTGATGTAGATCTGGCTGTTGGCCCCGAGGTTGCTTTCGGTCGCAGGATTGGTGTATGGGGTAAAATTGCTGTTGTTGCCCCTTCTCCACATATCGGCGGCCGAGCCGTATCCGGCGTGGTAGTTCCCGCCGAAATCGATTATCCCGTCGGCCTCCATCAGAGTAACGAAGCGTCGCTCCACATCCCATTGGAGAGTGTTGTTCAAGAAATTGTTCACCCTGTTGCCGACGTAATCCAGATAACAAACGACCTCGTCCACCCGCCAGATGAGAATGCCGTTGCCGGGCAGGAGACGGTCGTATTCGTCATTTAAGACCTTGACCGTATCGGCACCGGGGAAATATGCATAACCAGGTCCTAAAATGACGCCGGTCTCTTTGTCTCCAATCAGGATATCGGAATAATCACCGACATCGACGAAATCAACCTCCCATCGGCGATTTTCCAGAAGAAAATATTCGTTGGCGTCGATCGGGACTTTCACCACCTCGACACCATTTCTAACCATCTCGGCGGCGATGACCTCGACACTATCCTCATTAGAGACCTCCTTTGGGACCGAGAAGCCCAAATAGGCGCGGCTCCAGGCTTCGGGATAGACCGGCAGGGTGCCAAAGACCGCCGGACCGATATCGGGGAAATCGGCCCCGACGCTCAAGCCGTTGTTGTCCATCAGGGAGAAATCCCCTATCTGGGTGAAGAAATCGTAGGTTCGATAGAGGTCGATTAAGCCCAACTGATGCCCGAACTCGTGGGCCAGGTTGGCGTTCAAAGCCCCAACCCGGTTGTCCTGACTGACGGTCTCCGGTATTATGAGCCCATCTTTGATTCCGACCCTTCCGGAATCGACCTGGATAGGATTGGTCATGATGATGAATCCGGAAAAGAAATCATCGGGGGTGTCCTCCACGAAGGGGAGGTTGTTCTGCTGGTCGGCGCCGGCGTGAAAGATGATTACCGACTGATACTGGGAGAAATCTATCTCCGGGGACAGGGTATCAGCAAGTGTGACAGCATCGATGAAGAAGTGCCCCAATCGGTCTAGAATGCTCTCCCCGTAAGGTCCATTCTCTCCGTAATATCCCATCTGCACCGGCAGACGGTAGCTCCCTTCATTCTCCTGGGGCCAGACGTCATAGGTCAAGACCAGCTGATGATTGGAGACGCTGTGCCAGTAATGGTGCAATGCCTGGAGGTGGGTCTCGAAATATTTCTTGTTGTGGGGGGCAGGGTCGATGTAGTGTCCCTCCTCCTCTTCGAACTCTTCGTAGCTGCGAAGGTCGAACTGGCCGCGGCCGGTGGTGCGGGGATCATCGGGATCTTCGTACTGGAAATCGACCCGCAGGGCGCATATCCTCAAGGTGTCCACTTGGAAGGCGTCCAGGGGGAGCCCCTTCTTTAAGGTCGGCAGAGCTCCGGGGAAAGGTCTCTCCAATCCCAACAGGTTCCTCTGGCATACTCCGGAACGGAAACCCTGTTTCTGCCCAGCATACTGTTTATCCGGTTTCACCGAAGGATGAACAAATCTCCGGGGAACCAAGAGTTCCTTAGCTTGGGTGGCAGACCAAGAGAGTGCCAGGACGCCGGCCGTAATGATCAGAGTTAGAAGGAGGTGAGTTTTGGTCATGAGAATCGCTTTTCTATAGAGCCCAGCTTGGGACAAGCTGGGCTACCTTTCCTGTCACCTGTTCCCTGTTTTAGAATCTCCCGGTCATCGAAAATCTCATCTCGTTACCACGGTTGTTCTCTTTGGAGCTGGGGAGATAGGAGAAGTCGAAGGCGTAGTTCATGTACTGGAGTCCCACCCCCACGGTGGCGAACTGCAGGGCGCCGATCTCATCATACAGGTAACCAGCTCTTAAGGCCACGAAGTTCCCGTACAAATACTCCATTCCACCATGGACGATAATCTCCTGGATTTCGGTGTTGAAGCGGTCGTCTATGTCAACCAGGAGCTTGGTGAACTCCGCAATAAAGGTCAGGCGATTGAAGGGGCTGTCCACCAGACGGTAAGCCCCGGAGGCGACGAAATTCCGAGGCAG
>Ga0315547_1002206_pt1 | contig 13997 bp, 12 predicted proteins | sample SalMarSW160240MG_2_FD_202542 | JGI IMG/M metagenome (GOLD analysis project Ga0315547, IMG submission 202542) | Salt marsh sediment microbial communities from the Plum Island Ecosystem LTER, Massachusetts, United States - Salt Marsh Sediment SW1601-240 ... | reverse complement strand
AGGCGCTGCACGTCGCCGGTGGCGTGCTGATGTACGGCATCCCTGAATTTCGTCTGCCCAAGGAGATTGTCCAGGCCGAGGTCAAGTTCGTCGCCTCGCTGGGGGTGGAGATTAAGCTGGACTCGGTGGTGGGTAAGCTGGCAACCCTGGACGAGATACTGGCTCAGGGCTATGACGCTGTCTTCCTGGGCACCGGCGCCGGACTGCCCATGTTCCTCAATATTGACGGTGAGAACCTCAACGGCATCTACTCGGCAAACGAATTCTTAACCCGCGTCAACCTGATGAAGGCTTATAAGTTCCCCGAATACGATACGCCGGTCAAGGTCGGTAAGAAGGTGGGCGTCATCGGCGGCGGCAATGTGGCTATGGACTCGGCGCGGTGCGCTTTGAGGCTCGGCGCCGACGAAGTCTATATTATCTACCGCCGCTCCGATACGGAGATGCCCGCCCGCCGTGAAGAGGTGGAAAACGCCCGGGAGGAGGGCATCCAGTTTAAATTACTGACCAACCCCAAGCGGTTTCTGGGCGACGACAAGAACTGGGTCACCGGCGCCGAGTGCTATGAAATGGAATTAGGTGAACCCGACGACAGCGGGCGCCGCCGCCCGGTGGTAAAGCCAGGCAGCGAGTTCGTCATTGACGTTGACGAGGTAATTGTAGCTTTAGGCACCCGCCCCAACCCCCTTATCTCGTCGACTACGGTGGGCTTGGAGACGACTAAATACGGCACGGTGGTCGCCGACGAGGAGACGGGCAAGACGGTCAAAGACAGGGTCTGGGCGGGTGGTGATATTGTTACCGGGTCGGCTACGGTGATTTCGGCTATGGGGGCGGGCAAGAGAGCCGCCGCTTCCATTGATGAGTATTTGAGAGGGTAGAAGGCTCAGCCTGGGAAGCCTTTATCTGCGGCAATTCTCTCTTTATCGAATAATGCCGCATGTATTTTGGTGAGTTTAAGTTTTTTGAAAACTAGTTCTTCTTCCCCCTTATCTTTACCAGATTTTTCTTCTTTCTCAAACTCTAAGCCTTCAACGAGTTCGCTTAGTTTGTCTTGTAATCCTACGACTTTATTCCACCATTCCTGAGGATTCTTCATATAAGGAAAATAAACTGGTGGCAGGACTGATGCTAATGTTAGGTATAGGAATATGAAGAGGTTATTAAAAGCTAGCCCTATCCATGTAGGATTGTCCATCCCTCCAAAGTGATAAGTTGTGACCAATAAATTTTTAGCAAGCATTTTTTCTGTAGCACTACTTACTACTGAGAGAAGATTTGCGTGAGTAAGTTCACTAAGCATTCCGTAAAAAGCATACTCAGGGCAATCAATTTCTAGTTCATCAAGCCTTTTTTTGGCGTTAGAGGGCTGATATTCCTTCAAATTCTTCATCCACCGTAACGCAAGTTTAGGATCACTATCAAATAATCTTAGGAGCATCATACATTCAATAACATCCCGTATAGGCATGATAGCTTGTTCAGGAAGACCATTTAGAAGTAAGAGCCTTGAAGATTCGAAGTCGTTTAACATCCTAGAAAGCAGGAGCATTGGCGCACTTTTTTCTTCTTTGAAATGCCAACCTTTACCAACCTCGCTAATAGGTTCCATATATAACTCCATCATCTCCTCAAATAGAGCTACTTGCTTACTAAAGTGCTTGTAAGAATGAATATAAAGATGGAATTCGAATTCCTTAACTTCATCATAGTTCGTTCCCATTATTTCTTTATTCCCCCTTTAGTGTTTCTAGTTAAGGTTTTCTAACTATTCTACCACCGTATGCAAGTATTAAATGTCTTTAATTCCCCTCCTTACCTCCCCACCTGTTTCTCTCTCTTCCCATACCCGCCCGCCCATAACCGTTCTCCTTTTAGTCTCCCCCCTAAGAAAAAATTGATAGAAGTATCACTTCTGTAGGGTGGGAGGGTGGGAAAGAAAACCCGCTCTAAAAACCAGACCAATCCCCCACCCATACCAATTTCCTATAACTAATCTCTCTTAACCAACTTTCTAAACTCCCTTTATTTTAAGCCGCATATCTAGTAAAATGAGCTTAAATGTGGCACCGGCCACCCCCGCGGGCTAAACTATCCATCAGATTGAGGTTAAACTATGGCGCAGGTTGAGCAGCTTATCGACGGCATCTACCGCCTGGAGAGGCGGATTGACGGTGCCAACGCCCCCTTTGCCGTCTACTTCATCAAGGACGGCGACGGCGTCATTATCGAGCCGGGCCCCGCCGTGCTGGCAACCGACATCCGTGAAGCAGCCAGAGAGCTGGGTCTCTTAAGCCCCCGGTACATCATCCCCACCCACATCCACCTCGACCACGGCGGCGGGGTGGGCAGGCTGGCCGAGATTTTCCCGGACACCGCCATAGTGGTCAACGGCGAGGGGGCAAAGCACGTCGTTGACCCGTCGCGGCTGATTGAAAGCACCAAGATGGCTTTCGGCGATGATTTCGAATCCCTCTACGGCTCCATTCTGCCCGTGCCCGAATCGCGTTTAAAAATAGTCAGTGACGGTGACCGCCTTAAGGTCGGCGGCAGAGAGCTGCTCATCATCCACACCCCCGGCCACGCCGGCCACCACATCTCCATCCTTGATACCAAGATTAAAGGGCTTTTCTGCGGCGAGGCGCTCGGTCTCATCTACGGCCCCGGCTATCCCCCCCTCCCCGCGGTGGCGCCGCCCAGCTTCGATTTGGAGCTATATCTCAAAGACATGGAAAACCTGATGGCGCTCAAGCCCAAACTGCTCTTCTACTCTCATGGCACCATGGCCGGCGAGCCGGAAAAGCTGATTAAGACGGTTATGGAAAACACCAGGCTGGTCGGCGATTTTATCCGCCGCGACTTGAGGGCGGGGGAGAGCGAGGAGGCAATCCTGGAGCATGTCGGGGACTACCTGCGCGACCAGTTTAACGCCCCCCTGGATGAGTATGAACTGATGAGCAATGTCAAAGGGTATATCCACTACTTCCGTAAAAAGGGAAATATCTAGGCCAATGATTACCGGGAGGCAGCCATGATTTGGATCAGCATTATCGCTGTTTTAGCACTTCTCTTCAGCATTATCTGGGGGCTTAAGGAGGGGGCGATCAAGCAGTTCTTCACCCTGCTGTCGACGCTTATCGCCATCCCCGTCGCCGGTGTTTCCTATGAAGTGCTGGCCGACTGGCTCTCGTTTATCTCCGGCGATAACTGGGAGAATTTCATCGCCTTCTTCGTCATGATGGCGGTGGTGAGTATCATCCTGTACTTCGTCTTTATAATACCCGGGAGGATATTTAAGAAGTCCTGGGATGTGGGCGTCTCCTTCGGGGTGCTTGGCGGCGTCTTCAGTCTGGCCAACGCCGCCATAGGGATGGTGGTCTTTGCCCTGGTGCTCCACGCCTACCCCATTATAGACGGGCTGGAGAATGCGGTGAGCGGCTCAGGCGTCATAGGCTGGCTGGTTTCCCTGTTCAGTTTTGTCCAGCCGGTGCTGCCGGAGGTGTTCCGGCAGGTATCCAGCATGGTGTAGCTTTAAGGGGCTTTATTTTTTATCGGCCTTAGATTCAGCCGTCCACTTTTCGGCCATATTACCGGATACGGGCAGCTTGTACTTTTTCCCCTGGTAGGCTTTCACCATCAGCACTATCCAGAGTATGATAGCCAGCACCGAGAGTGCCCAGCCGAAGAAGACCCCGATAAAGGGTATCCAGCTGAGGATGGCGCTGGCGATAGTAATGGCGCCGAAGACAATAATCGACTGTATGGCGTGGTAGCGGACGAACTTGTTTTTCGGCTCTAATATCAGGAATACTATCCCGCTTACCCAACCCAGCACGTAGCACAGCAGCCCGGCAACATTTTCCTCCAGTCCTACATCTGTCTTGGCCATTTACTTATCTCCTTTGAGGTTTGCTTAAATAAAAGAATATACTGATGTTAGGTGGGTGTCAATAGTTTTGCCCCTTCTTTTTGACCCCAAATTCTAGTAGAATAATCAGGTGAAGAGAGAGGGTGTTACCCCCATCCGCCGCCAGTACCTCAAAATCAAGCAGCAGTACCCCAAGGCGATTGTGCTCTTCCGCCTGGGCGATTTCTACGAGACCTTTGACGAGGACGCCAGGCTTACCTCCCGCGAACTGGAGATTGTCCTGACCTCGCGGAGTATGGGCAAGGCTCACAAGGTGCCGATGGCGGGCATCCCCTATCACGCTCTGGATAACTATCTGGCGCGGCTCATCAGCCGCGGCTATAAAGTGGCCATCTGCGAGCAGGTGACCAAACCCGGCGAAACTAAGGGGCTGGTGGAACGGGAGGTCGTCCGCCTGGTGACCCCGGGCACGGTGGTCGAACCCGGCTTGCTCGATAGCAAGAGCAACAACTACCTGGTCGGCCTGGTGCGGGGTGAGGATGGGGTAGGGCTGGCTTACATTGACATCACCACTAGCGAGTTCGCCGCTACCCGGCTTCCTCCCCACCGACTTATCCCCGAACTGGAACGGCTAAAGCCCTCGGAAATCATTGCCCCGGAAGGCGCCGAGCTGCCCGATTTGGGCTTGGAGGCTTCGCTGGCCCGCCTCGAGGACTACTGGTTCGAGCCGGATGTCGCCCGTAAGACCCTGCTCGACCACTTCGGTGTAACCACCCTGGACGGCTACGGCTGCGGCAGCCTGCCACTGGCGGTAAGGGCCGCCGGGGCTATAATTCACTATCTTGAGGAAACGCAGAAGGGGGTGCTGGGGCAGCTTAATCATCTTACCACCTATACCACCGACGCCTTCATGGCTCTGGACGTGCAGACCCAGAGAAATCTGGAACTTTTCCAGGCGGGCCGCTACGGTACCGCCGGCGGCTCGCTGCTTTCAAGCATTGATTTAACCCGGACGGCGATGGGGGGCAGGCTCCTCCGGCGCTGGCTGGGGCAGCCCCTGCTTGATATAAAAGAGTTAAACAGGCGTCAGGACGCTGTCGGCTGGTTTGCCGATAACACTTTACCCCGCAGCCGGGTTATATCTATTCTGGGTGAGGTCGCCGACTGTGAGCGCCTGATTAACCGCATAAAGAGCGGCATCGCCATCCCCCGCGAGCTTACCGCCCTCCGCCGCAGTCTGGAGGTCATCCCTAAACTTACCGAAGTGATTGCGCCCCTCGGCTGGCTGGAAAAGGAACTTAAACCCTGCCCCGATGTGGTCGATTTAATCTCTAAAGCCATCGTGGAGTCGCCGGGCAGCCTCGACCAGGGTGGTGTCATCAGGCAGGGCTTCTCCGAAGAGCTGGATAATATCCGCAATTCATCTAAAAACGCCAAACAGTACCTGGCTGACTTGGAGCGCACCGAAAGGCAAAAGACCGGCATCAAGTCGCTAAAGGTCGGTTTTAACAGGGTCTTCGGCTACTATATCGAAGTCTCCAAGCCCAACTTATCTCAGGTTCCGCAGGAGTATATCCGCAAGCAGACTCTGGTAAACGGCGAGCGCTTCTTCACCCCGGAGCTTAAAGAGTACGAATCCTTAATTTTAAACGCACAGGATAGAATCGCCGAGCTGGAGGCACAGCTCTTCTGCCGGGTCTGTAGCCAAGTGGGGGCGGAAACCGACCGCATCTCGGCTTCGGCAGGCGCTCTGGCTAATATAGACGCCTTCTCCGCCTTAGCCGAAATCGCCGTCCGCCACAGCTATGTCCGCCCCACCCTCACCGACGAAAACACCATAGACATAACCGGGGGGCGCCACCCCGTTGTCGAAAGGACTCTGGAGGTGGGCAGCTTTGTCCCCAACGATACCCTCCTCTCCAACGAAGACGCCCAGCTTATTGTCCTAACCGGCCCCAATATGTCGGGCAAGTCCACCTATTTAAGGCAGGTGGCTTTAATCGTCCTGATGGCACAGATAGGCAGCTTTGTCCCCGCCGCCTCGGCCACCATCGGTCTGGTTGACAGAATATTCACCCGCATCGGCGCCCGGGAAGACCTGCCCGCCGGCCAGTCCACTTTTATGGTGGAGATGGTGGAGACGGCAAATATCCTTAATAATGCCACCCCCCGCTCCCTCATCATCCTGGACGAGATAGGCCGGGGCACCAGCACCTATGACGGGCTTTCCATCGCCCGCGCCGTCGCCGAATACATCCACTCTCACCCCAAACTGGGGGCAAAGACCCTCTTCGCCACCCACTACCACGAGCTTGTCGAGCTGGCTGACTTCCTCCCCCGGGTTAAGAACTTCAATGTCGCCGTCGCCGAAGACAGGGGAGAGGTCACCTTTCTGTATAAAATCGTCCCCGGCGGCGTTGACCGGAGCTACGGCATCCACGTGGCCAAGCTGGCAGGCCTGCCCCGGACGGTGGTGCACCGCGCCCGGGAGGTTTTAGAAGAGTTGGAGGACGGCAGCAATCAGGCGCAAGTTAAGCGCCGCAAGAAGGCTCAGCCGCAGCAATTACCCTTAATGGGGCAGAAGTCGCCCCTGTTTGATGAATTAGAGCAGCTGGATATAGATTCCATGACCCCGCTGGAGGCGATTACACGGCTTTACGAGTTGCAGAAAAAGGCGAAGGAGGGATAGGGGAGGGTTATCCTCTCCTCTTTCTTGGTCTACGTTTTCTAGTTTCGCTTTCTTCAAAATCAGATGCCTCACCCTTCTTAAGGCGGCTTGAAATATACCACATAAACACTCCAAAGAGTATAAGGATTAACACACCTATATAATCAGCATTTTTGTAAGATTCTGATATGCTTGGCAGAAGGGAAGGAATTACGGAGGCTATTGCTACACCTATAAGCACATAGCCCATTACTTCTCTCCCTTTGTAAATATAGCCAGCGTATATAGCTACTGAGCCAGCGTATAGAAACGAAAGGCCAAGCAAAATATTATCCTGTAGCAGTGCCCATGAAAATACTATTAAAAATACGATTGCTATAACTAGGCGGGTTTTCCCCTCATTTTTTTTGAGAGCCTTCCGATGGATTGTCTTGCTATTTTCCCAAGACCTTTTGGCTCTTATTTTGATTTGGCTCGTAAACCAATTTATTATTGTTTTCATTTTTTACGTAAATTATACCCCCACCCGTCAACCCACCAGTTCTTTTTCTTCCCATACCCGCCCGCCCAAAAGGCTTCGCCTCTTTAGACTCTCTTACCCCCCCCCCCCCCCCTAAAAAGAAATTCATAGAAGTCTAACTTCTGTAGGGTGGGAGGGTGGGAAGCAAAACGACCTCTAAAAACTCTGAAATCCCTCTCATTGTCATAGATAAGCCAGTGTGCTATATTTTGGGTAATGAAAGCCGTTATTAAGACCGTCCCCGGAGGCACGGTCGCCTCGCCCGAGGGGTTTTTCGCCGGTGCTGTCAGCGCCGGGATAAATGAAAGAGCCGTTGGTAAACTGGACTTGGCCGTCCTCTCTTCGGAAACGCCCTGTGTGGCGGTGGGGGTGTTCACCACCAGCCAGCTCAAAAGCGCCCCGGTGCAGCTAACCCGGCATCGGCTGGAGAAGGGCAGGGCGGGGGCGGTGGCGGTCAATAGCGGCTGTGCCAACGCCTTTACCGGCGAGCATGGCATGGTTGACGCCGCCGAGATGGCGTCGCTGGTCGCCGAAGGCATCGGCATTGACGCCGAGGAGGTTCTGTTGGCCAGCACCGGCATCATCGGCATGCCCCTGCCCATGAAGCGCATCCGCCCCGCCGTGGAGCTGATTATCATGTCCCGCGACGGCGGCCACGATTTGGCAAAAGCGATTATGACCACCGATACCCTGCCCAAGGAGACGGCGGTCAGCGTTAAGACAGGCAGCAGTGAATTTACCATAGGCGGCGCGGCCAAGGGTTCGGGGATGATTCACCCCGATATGGCAACGCTGCTCTGCTTTCTTGCCACCGACGCCCCCGTGGAAAGGAACTTTCTCCGGGAGGCGCTGAAAGGGGCGGTTGATTTATCGTTTAATATGATTTCGGTTGACGGCGATACCAGCCCCAGCGATACAGTATTGCTTCTGGCTAACGGAATGGCCGGCGGCGAGCCGATTACGGCGGAAAGCCCGCAGGCTGACGCCTTCCGGCAGGCGCTGGAGCAGGTCTGCATATATCTGGCTAAGCTCATTGCCGCAGACGGCGAGGGGGCGACCCGGCTCATTGAGGCTACGGTTGACGGTGCCGCCGATTTATCTCAGGCTCGGCAGGCGGCAAGGGCGGTGATAAGCTCGGCGCTGGTCAAGGCGGCAATTCACGGCGCCGACCCCAACTGGGGGCGGGTTGTCGCCGCGGTGGGGCGCAGCGGGGCGGATATGGTAGAAGACAGGATAGACCTTTACCTGGGCGATGTTCAGGTAATCGGGGCGGGCAGACACTTAAACTCCGGCAAGCGGGAGATAAACAAGCTTTTAAAGGGCAAGGAGGTAAATTTAAGGGTGAATATAAATCTGGGGGAGGGCAGCGCCACCGCCTGGGGCTGTGACCTCTCTGAGGAATACGTGGCTATTAACAGCGAGTACATGACATAAAGTATGGGGAGTAAATTGGACAAGGCAGTTGTAATCAAGCTCGGCGGCGCCACTCTGGGCAGCCACGATACCACCATCGCTGATATCGTCGCCCTGCAGGAGCGGGGCAGGTCGCTGGTGCTCGTCCACGGCGGCGGCAAGATGATAACCAGCTGGCTGCAAAAGCGCGGCATTAAAACCAGATTTATCAACGGCGAGCGCGTCACCGATAAAGCCACCCTTGAGGTGGTGGTCTCGGTGCTGGCGGGGGTGGTCAACAAGGAAATCGTGGCCGATATCAACGCCCGAGGCGGTATGGCTGTCGGCATCAGCGGCGTTGACGGGGCTTTAATTCAGGGAAGAGTTAAGAATAAGGAGCTGGGCTATGTCGGCGAGGTGGCTAAAATCAACCCCGCCCCCCTGGAGGTGCTGCTTAAAGCCGGCTATATACCAGTGGTGGCGCCCATCGCCATGGCTGATAAGGCGGAGAAGTCCCCCCGCGTGCTCAATATCAATGCCGATATCGTCGCCGGCGAGATTGCCGCCGCCATCGGTGCCGAAAAGCTGGTCTTCCTGACCGATGTCGCCGGCGTCAGCGACCAATCCGGCAATCTGCTCTCCCGCCTTTCCCCCGGTGAGGCTGAAGCCCTGGTGGCTTCGGGCACGGCGTCGGGGGGGATGATTCCCAAGATTAAGGCATGCCTGAGGGCTTTATCGGGGGCTTCGGCAGCATGCATTATCGCCGACGGCCGCCAGTCGCACGCCCTCCTCGATGACATTAACGGCAAGAGCGGCGGCACTATAATAAAGAAGTAAAGGAGATATCTTTTCCCGCCCACCGCCCTTATAATGAAGGGTAACTCCCCCCACCTTTAGGGGAGTAAAATAAAAAAGAAGAACTAAGATGACTGACTGGCAGGAAATAGAGAAAAAATACTACATGCAGACCTTCGAGCGCCTGCCCGTGACGCTGGTCAGGGGCAAAGGTCCCTATGTCTGGGACGATAAGGGCAAACAGTACCTGGACTTCGTCGGCGGCTGGGCGGTGACCACTCTGGGGCACTGCCACCCGGCGCTGACCAGGGCACTCACTGAGCAGGCAAACCTGCTCATCCAGACCTCCAACCAGTTCTACACCGTCCCCCAGCTCCAGCTGGCGCAGCTTCTGGTGGAAAACAGCTGTCTGGACAGGGTCTTCTTCGGCAACAGCGGCGCCGAAGCCAACGAAGGGGCGGTCAAGCTGGCGCGCCGCTACGGGCAGTTAAATTTAAAGGGCGCCTACGAGGTCATCAGCACCTTCAGCTCCTTCCACGGGCGCACGCTGGCAATGGTGGCGGCTACCGGCCAGCCCAGGTACCAGGAATCTTATACCCCCCTCCCCACCGGCTTCGTCAATGTGAAATTTAATAATATCGAAGCCGTAAAGGCGGCGACTACGGAGCGCACCTGCGCCGTGATGCTGGAGCCCATCCAGGGCGAAGGCGGGGTCAACCTCCCCGACGAGGGCTACCTGCCCGCCATACGTAAGTGGTGCGACCGGAAGGGCATCCTGCTTATTTTAGATGAGATTCAGACCGGCGTCGGACGCACCGGGACGCTCTTCGCCTACGAGCAATACGGCGTTGAACCTGATATAATGACCCTGGCTAAGGGTCTGGCTAGCGGCGTGCCCATCGGGGCTATTTTAGCCAAAGAAAAGGCTTCGGTCTTTGTCCCCGGCGAGCACGGCTCTACCTTCGGGGGCAATCCCCTGGCTTGCGCCGCCGGCTACGCCACGCTGAAGTTCGTTATCGATAACGATATTGCCGGCAGGGTGAAAGAGGTGGGGGAGTATCTTATCGACAGGCTGGAAAAGGTGAAGCCGAAGTTCCCCGCCATCACCGATATTCGGGGGCGGGGACTGCTGGTGGCTATAGAGTTTAACAGCAACATCGCCCCGGCGCTGGTGACGGCCTGCCTGGAGCGGGGGCTGCTGGTCAATCAGTTAAAGCCCAACGCCCTGCGCTTTATGCCCCCCCTCATCATCGGCAAGAAAGAGGTCGATGAGGCTTTAGCTATTCTGGATGAAGCACTGGGTGATATAGCAAAATAAATGGGCGGGAACCTCCCCCCAATTATATCTATTCCCACCCTCCGCCCTTATAAGGAAGGGTTACGAAGCCCCCTTTAAGGGAGTAAAATAATGGAGATTGGCTATGGCAGAAAAAGTAGTGCTGGCTTACAGCGGCGGCGTGGATACCTCGGTAGCCATCAAGTGGCTTAAAGAAAAACACAACCTGCAGGTTATCGCCTTCAGCGTTGATGTCGGCAGCGAGCCCGACTTCCCGGCGATACGGGAAAAGGCATTGAAGCTGGGCGCGGTCAAGGCGGTGGTCGCCGACGCCAGAAAGGCTTTCGTCGACGAGTTCGTCTTCCCGGCGTTAAAAGCCAACGCCCTCTATCAGGGGCAGTACCCCCTGGCGACGGCTTTGGCACGCCCGCTTATGGCCAGACTGCTGGTGGAAACGGCTTTAAAAGAGGGGGCGAAATCGGTGGCTCACGGCTGCACCGGCAAGGGCAACGACCAGGTGCGCTTTGATGTCAGCGTGGCCGGCCTTGCGCCCGACCTTAAGATATTAGCCCCCGCCCGCGACTGGGATATGACCCGCGACGAAACGATAGACTACGCCAAAAAGTATAATATACCCCTCCCCGTCACCGCCGAAAGGCCCTACTCCATAGACCAGAACCTGTGGGGGCGCAGCATCGAGTGCGGCGTTATGGAAGACCCCTGGGCGGAGCCTCCCGAAGACGCCTTTATCTGGGTAAGACCGGTGGAAAATACCCCGGACAAGCCGGAGTATCTCGAAATCGGCTTTGAAAAGGGAATTCCGGTGACGCTCAACGGTAAAAAGCTGGACGGTCTTACCCTCATCCAGCAGGCAAACGACCTGGCCGGCAGGCACGGCTTCGGCAGGATTGACCATATCGAAGACAGGGTGGTCGGCATCAAGTCCCGCGAAGTATATGAAGCCCCCGCCGCCCTCCTCCTCATTAAGGCGCACCAGGCTCTGGAGTCGCTTTGCCTGTCCAAAGAGCAGCTCCGCTTCAAGCAGATTGTATCGAGTGAATACTCCGACCTGGTCTTTAACGGCCTCTGGTTTACCTCTTACCGTGAGGACCTGACCGCCTATATAGAGTCCTCCCAGCGCTTCGTCACCGGGACGGTCAGGCTCAAACTGCATAAAGGCAGCTGCACGGTAGTGGGGCGCAAGTCCCCCTACTCCCTCTACCGCCACGATTTGGCAACCTATGATAAAGGTGATGTCTTCGACCAGAGCGCCGCCGTCGGCTTTATCCATCTCTGGGGGCTGCCCGCCCGCACACAGGCACGGATGCAGGGCAAAAAGAAGAAGGAAGGCTAAAATGAGCCATATAAGGGGCCGCTTTAAGAAGGCGGCGGACAAAAAAGTAAACCAGTACACCGCCTCTATCCCCTACGACTGGCGCCTCTACCCTTACGACATCGCCGGCAGCGTCGCCCACGCCCGCATGCTGGCAAAGCAGGGCATCATCTCGGATAAAGAGGCGGAGACCATCGTCATCGGCCTGAACGGCATTAAAGAAGAGATAGCCCTGGGCCAGTTCGTCTTCAAGGCGGAGCTGGAAGATATCCACATGCACATCGAAGCCCGCCTGATAGAGAAAATCGGCGAGGTGGGGGGCAAGCTCCACACCGCCCGCTCCCGCAACGACCAGATAGCTCTGGATATGCGCCTCTTCGCCAAGGACGCCGTCGCCAACACCCTGGTCGAGATGGGCGAGTTCCAGAAGGCGCTGGTCGGTTTAGCCGAAGCCAACAAAGAGGTAATCATCCCCGGCTATACCCACCTGCAGACGGCGCAGCCCGTCCTGCTGGCTCATCACCTGTTAGCCTATTTCGAGATGCTCCAGCGCGATACCGCCCGCTTTATCGACTGCCTCAAGCGTGTTGATATCATGCCGCTGGGCAGCGGCGCCCTGGCCGGCGTCGCCTATAATATCGACCGCCAGTTTTTAGCCAAAGAGCTCGGTTTCAGCCAGGTGAGCCAGAACAGCCTGGACGCCGTCTCGGACCGGGACTTTAATATAGAGTACCAGGCGGCGGCAAGCCTCTGCATGATGCACCTCTCCAGATTAGCCGAAGAGATTATTTTATGGTCATCGGCAGAGTTCGGTTTTATAGAGCTGGACGAAGCCTACGCCACCGGCTCCAGCATCATGCCCCAGAAGAAGAACCCTGATGTCGCCGAACTGGCGCGGGGCAAGACGGGGCGCGTTTACGGTAACCTTATGGCGCTGCTCACCACCATGAAGGCGCTGCCCCTGGCATATAACCGTGATTTGCAGGAGGACAAAGAGGGCTTCTTCGACACGGTGGACACCATCCTCTCGACGCTGGATGTCTTCTCCGGCATGGTCAAGGCTATCAAGGTCAACGCCCAAAACGCCCGTCAGGCTTTAGAAAAGGGCTATATTTTAGCCACCGACCTGGCTGACTACCTGGTCAAAAAGGGCATGGCTTTCCGCCCCGCCCACGAAGCCGTAGCCAAGCTGGTCAGCTATGCTGTGGAGCAGGATAAACCGCTCGGCAAACTCACCGTCACCGAATATAAAAAGTTCTCCAAATTGTTTGAAAAAGACGTCTTTTCTATAACCATTGAATCTTCTGTCGCCGCCCGTGATGTTACCGGCGGAACTGCACCCAAGCAGGTAGAAAAGGCTTTAGCGGCGGCTAAGAAAGCCATCGGAGACCGGGGTGGCAGGTAAGCCGGAGGTAAAGCTCGCCCCCTCCATCCTCTCCGCCGATTTCGCCCGCCTCGGCGAGCAGGTTGCCGAAGCGGCTGACGCCGGCGCCGACTATATCCACGTCGATGTCATGGACGGGCAGTTCGTGCCCCCCATCACTATCGGCGCCCCGGTGGTGGCGGCGCTCCGCCGCTGGACGGGACTCCCCCTCGATGTCCACCTCATGATTGAGACCCCGGAACGGCAGTTCGAGCAGTTTGCCAAGGCCGGCGCCGACATCATCACGGTGCATATAGAGACCTGCTCTAATATCAGGCAGGTGGTGCAGTCAATAAAAGCTCTGGGGGTTAAAGCGGGCGTCTCTCTTAACCCGGACACGCCGGCGGCTGCCATAACTGAAATACTGCCCGAAATTGATTTGCTGCTGGTGATGACGGTCAATCCCGGCTATGGCGGCCAGCCCTTTATCGAATCGATGCTGGCAAAGATAGCCGAATTAAGGGCGGAACTGGATAAGAAAAGCCTACCCGCCGAACTGGAAGTGGACGGCGGCATAAATGTTGAGGTTGCCCCAAGGGCGGTAAAAGCGGGAGCCAGGGTGCTGGTAGCCGGGGCGGCCGTGTTCGGTTCGGGGAAAACGGTAGCTCAGGCCCTCAGGGAGCTGAGGGAGAGCTTGCTCTAGCCATCTTGTGCTGGCTGCGCAGGCAGCGGGTGCACAGGTTCATCTTTTTGGGCTTACCCTCGACTATTATAGTAACCGG
>Ga0315547_1002203_pt1 | contig 14014 bp, 15 predicted proteins | sample SalMarSW160240MG_2_FD_202542 | JGI IMG/M metagenome (GOLD analysis project Ga0315547, IMG submission 202542) | Salt marsh sediment microbial communities from the Plum Island Ecosystem LTER, Massachusetts, United States - Salt Marsh Sediment SW1601-240 ... | reverse complement strand
TCTTACAAGAGAAGTGGAAATCAGATGGCAAAAAACGATAGAAGGAACTTTGGATCGCTGGAAACAATACCATAAAATTTCTGGCCTTGAAACCATAACTCGTCGCTATTTTATCATGAATGTATTTGGTGGAGCGCTGATGTAAAATTGGTTAATATTAAAACTATCTTAATGATCGATTTCTCCTTATTTCCTATTTTTAACAAAAAGTATTTATAAAAATGGTAGATATTTATTTCATCTCGGTTATTTTATTTTAAAATTACCGATACATTAAAATATTACCTTCATTATATATTATCCCTAACATTCCTATAAAACACTAATATAATAGAAAATAGTATATAGGAAGATAGATACAAATATATGACGGAAATATGATAATTGGGAGGCAAAATAAAATGAGAATAAAAGTCGGAATAAGCCTCATGATGGCTTTATTGGTAATTATCTCTAGCTGTGCAGTTACTACTGTTAGTGCTGAAGATGGAGAACCAAGTTGTTCACCATTGACAGTAACTAAGACAGTTAACAAAACTTATGCATATTATGGGGATACAGTAGAATTCAAAATCGTTGTCAGCTACTATAACGACAGTATCAAAGGTAACTGTTTAACTAACATAGTAGTTACAGATACCCTGCCACCAGGATTAGAATATATCGAGACAATATCTGTAGAACCAGAGATATATGATTTTGATGAATCTGGCGATACTCTCGTTTGGGATTTTGGGGATGAACAACTCTGTGAACAAAGCATAACCATTAGATTCACAGCACTAGCAATAGGTGGAAATTACGGTGAAAATATCAACATTGTTAATGTAACTGGTACAGAGCTTTGTGGTCCTAATGAGCTTTCTGCAGAAGATGATGCAATAGTCAACATAAGACAATCTGTCGATGTCGAAAAAACAGTGTGGGATCCAGATGTGCAAGAGTGGGTTGAATATCTTGACGGTGTTATCAAGGATGTTGATGTAAAGTTCCAGATTGTTATTACATATTACGGTGGAGATATTATAAATTGTATGAAAGTAGAAGATGAAATCACAGGATATTGCTTAGAATTTGCAGATAACGTTGAAATTACTTACCCAAATGATGATCCCGTTGATGAACCTTGGTTTGACGTATCTGAAGATCTGAAATATATAACTTGGGAATGGGGATCCGACAAAAAATTAAATCTTTGTGATCAAGAAAGCATCATTATTAGATTTGATGCGAACGTCACTGATTATTGTTACGAGCGCTGTATAATAGAAAATTGGGCATATGTTTGGTTGAATACTTGTTGCGAGCCTATACTATACGGCGAGGATTGCGCAGAAGTCAACTGTCGCCCACACGACCCAGTCTTTGAAAAGACTGTTATGTATAAAGGCGAATGGGTTGGTGAAGGCTACACTTATATCGGTGAAGAGGTACAATTCAAAATAGAGCTTACTTACTACGGCGACTACAATCTAACAGACATTGAGGTTAAAGATTATCTGCCTAAAGACATCCTTACCTATCTTGGTCCAACATCACTTATTGCACCAATGACCATTCCAATTGAATGGGATGTAAAGGTTTCAGAGGATGAAAAAACCATTACTTGGAACAGTTCTGTTGCTCTAAATGATAGTGAAACACTTACCATTATATTTAAGGCAAAGGTCATCAATCGCACTGGCGGTTGCGAAGAATGCGGCATCAACATAGCAGAATATACTGCCGTTGAATCGTGCACTGAATATGGATATGAGGGAGAGGATACTGCACAGGTACATGCAGGTGACGAGATCGGTATTCTAATCTCTGTCAAACGGCTCCACATTGGCCGTGTAAGCGCATCAATCAGAAACGACGGTCATGACGATCTTGAGGACGTTGATTGGACCATTGACGTAAAAGGTGGAGTATTGAAACGAGTCAATAAATCAGCATCTGGCACCATTGCATCCCTGCCTGAAGATACCTCAAAGAAAGTTTCTCTTCCATGGAGATCAATCCTTCGCAAAGGTGGACGAGTTACCATAATAGTAACAGCAACTCCAGCTGGCGGAGCAACTATCGAAGAGACATTCAAGGGAATTGTCATCGGTAGAATAATTCTTGTAAGGCCTTTAATAAGAATCTTCGGTTAAGGATCATACCCTTCTCTCTTTTTTCCTTTGTTTTTTTGTTAGAGAAAAGTTTATGTTCTAATCATCTACTTTGTGTATGTCATGGATGAAAAAACAAGGATTGAAAAAGATATAGTAATGTTTGAAGGAAATCTTCAACAGATTACCAAAGACAATATAAAGAGTCAACAGAAGGAAATTTTAGAACTTGCAACTCAATACCATGAAGACGCTAAATACTATCTTGAAAAGAAAGACTATTTTACAGCGTTTGGCTGCATCAATTATGGGCATGGCCTCTTGGATGCCATTCTCAAGTTCTAGTTGAATATGATTTTTACCTTCTCTCCAGGTTTAACCTTGAGTTTTTGAGCAGCATTTCCTTGATTCAATCCAATCTCTAGAAGGTTACTGCTACCAATCGTTGTTAAAAGTTGACCTTTCTTCACAAAATTATATGCTTTGAGAAACAACATTTCTTGTTTTTTCTTTCCAATTACCAAAGTGACTGTTTTGCCATAAGGTAATACCTTTTTTAGCTTATTCCCACCAATATTTGTAATAACATTGCCAAAGTGATCAATAGCAAGAACTGCCCCTATAGCTATTTTATCAGTAATTTCTGCAGTTCCAAAATCGAGTTCGACAAAATCAGTGACTATCTGTCCAAACTTTTCAAAAGGAGCACCCTCAAGAATATGTGCTGCAACAGGAGTGAATATATCCCTTCCATGAAAGGTAGGCGATATCGTTTGGCACATGTATTCTTTGTTCGTAATTTCATATACTGCAAAATTTCCAAGATTGCGGGCAGCTGGTATGAGGAGCCCATTATCAGGACCAACCAGAATATGATCTTTGGCTGTAATGATGATTCCTCTCCTTTCAGTGCCAACTCCCGGATCAACAACAGCTACATGAACGGTTCCAACGGGAAAAGAAGAAACAGTAGATCGAAGTGCAAATGCCCCCTCGTAAATATTCTGTGGCGATATGTCATGAGTGATATCAATCAATTGAGCATCGATGATAGATAACGCAACTCCCTTCATTTGGGCCACATATCCATCTTTTGTTCCAAAGTCGGTGAGAAATGTCATGATTTTCTGCAACGGTTCACCACCAATGCCAAAATATGCATCTACTATTTAAGATAATGAGTGATTTTACCGTTTTCTCACAAAAGTATTTATGGGAGGAGCATCTAATATATAAGGACGGTGAAGCCTTTATGGGGTACAAGAAGGGTCATATGGAAATTTTAGCAAGTATTTGGGATAAGACCGGGCATGGCCGCGAATCCCTCAAATGTCCAGATTGTGGGAGTAGACTGGTATTAATACAAGTAGAACCAATATATGATGCACATAATGCATATGTTCCCTATGACACCGTGATTGAATGTACATCGTGTCCATTCAGTTTAAGAGCAGAATCGTTTTCAATATTGGGAAGTGTTAAATCTTTTGATATGAATGAGATAGAAATTGCAAGTTGGTCTCCAAGTGGAAGTAGGGTCCTATCCAAATATGAACATATTTTAGATTATGATCTTTTAAAGAGTTTGAAAGAATCTGCTGAATTAGTAGAATTTTTGGTTGTTGACAAGCAGGTCGTCCAGGTTATAGGATAAAAGCCATTATTTCAGATCTTTAAATTGTATTTTTTACAGATTATAATAATAAAATCATAAGGTATTCTCTCCTTATAAATCCTGTTAAGGGTTCATTAAAAGTAATCCTGTTGGCTAATGAGAGATTATGTTCATTTTTTCGGTATGATTTATAAACAGGGTTTTGTTTTCCATATTACATTGGTTGCCTGGGAGGCATAGTTTTTATGAAAAGAAAATTAGGGGAAAAAGTAAATAAAAAGGAGACGAACATGAAGCAAATTATCTGGCATGGTATGAGACCAAAAAAAACCATCTGTAAATATTGTTGTTTACCTACTGTTTTCATACTATTAATCACTCTGCTTTTACTTCCGATTGCTGTAAATGCAGAGAGTGGAGAATTAGCAACTGTTGAAGTTACTTCCGTTCCACCTTTTAGCGCAAGCCTTGAAATAGGGCAAAGTGTGGTCTTCACAGCCGAAGGGAAAGATGCTGACGGTAATACTGTTCCAATACCCAATCCTCAGTGGTACTCTGATGGCACCTGTGGAACAATGGTAGTAGATCCAAATAATCATAACAAATGTACCTATACTGTTACCGGCGAAGGAGAAGACTATATGCAATGTTGTGATGGCCCAGCAGGTACTGGAGTTCATGACTCTCGGAGTTTTAGCGTAGGAGGTTCTAGCGATTATGATGGTGGTAGTGACAGCCCTGGTTTTGAATTATTGTTAGTAATTGTTGCTATTGGTTCTATTCTATATTTTAGGAAGAGAAAGAATTCATGAATATTATTAACCAAACAAAATCTTCCTGATGTGTTCATTGAGGATTTCGTTGATTTAGTAATAAATAAAGGGAAAATAATTAATTAAGAAGTTAAAGACAAGGGTATTATGAATGTCTTTTCATTTGGAGAGATTCGTGGAGGAGGTATAGGTTTTATGAAAAAGAAATTGGAATTAAAAAAGAAACAGATGATAATCGTTGGAGTCATTCTCTCTTAAAAAGTAAATTGACCAAATACCAAGTTTAACTTGGGTTAAATAAGTTTTTTGACAGAATAACGCAAAATGTTTAAATATCGGGACAAAGAGAGTATGTCACTAGGGAAAGCTATGAAAAAGACAAAGAAACTTATACCTAAAGAGATCACCATCATCTTAGTAAATGTCGTTGAATCATTTTCTTAAGAATACATAATTTCATCTGGTTCTGAAGGTTCCTGTTTTTTCCTTCCGGAATGATGTTTGATAAACTTGCGTTGTCGTTTCTTCCCAATAAAACTAAAATCATGTCTTAACAATCGAATGTATGTTTTGTCTGGAAGTGGTTCCAGTTGAACTATTCCCTTTACCTGAAATTTTTGTAACATTCGTTCAACAGTTTTTCTAGATATATGCAATTGTTGTTGAATATCAGAAATAGTAATTGGATAAGTTTTCTGTAACAATTTTATAACTCGTTCCTCAAGTGTTCCTGTGGTAATTTCAATCATAACCTAACATCTATCACCTGATTCGTAAGCTCTAATCCCTTGTCTATCCATCTTGAAAAGTTGAATAACATCTTCCCTCATTTCCTCAGGATATCCATCAGGGAAATCTATACATCCTCGACAAATATCAAAGCCTATTGCTTTTTTTAATCCATCCATGTTAGTATAAGCAAGGGAATCAGCACCAATCTCTTTCGCAATTTCATCCCATGTCTTAATCCTACCATCCTTATCACGAGCAATGAACTCTTTTTTACTACGCATATCAATGCCAAGATAGCAAGGTGCGATTAATGGAGGGCAACCAATTCTAACATGGACTTCTTTTGCCCCAGCATTTTTAAGACCATTTACAAGTTTACGAATGTTTGTTCCTCTGACTATTGAATCATCAATTAAAACAACACGTTTACCATCAAGCACGGAACGAAGATAAGAAAGACCTTCCTCAACAACCTTGTCTCTACTTTCCTGTGTTTGTTGAATAAATGAGCGTTCGTCTTTATCTTTCATTATTCCTTCATCTAGAGGTATGCCAGATTCCATTGCATAACCTGTAGCATAATGCCTCCCTGACTCTGGAACGGGTATAACAATATCTGCTTCTACAGGGTAATCCTTAGCAAGAATACGACCGATCTCAGAGCGGCAGTTATGAATAGAACGCCCATTGATACGCGTATCAGGCTTTGCGAAACAAACTCAAACATGCAAGGTTTTTCTTGCTTTTTTATAAGTTGTTTTTCATAAATGTTACCTTTAGTATCAATTACAACAACTGATCCACCAGGAATGTCTTTTACATATTCAAAATTGATTTTCTTAAAAACACGTGTTTCCGAGGTAAGGCAATACATGCCATCAGATTTCCCAAGAACCAATGGTCTAATCTTGCGAGGATCGGTCATTGCAAAAAGATATGGATGCTCGCCCGAATCAGCAAGAAACAATGCAGAATAACTGCCTTTCACCTGATTCATTACTTTTTCGCATGCTTCGGCAATAGTACCAACATCTAACTCTTTTTTATGGAGAGCATCTGCCAATGGAAGCAAGAAGCATTGAATATCACAATCTGTTCTCTGCATTCTTTTTGTCTTCTTGGTCATCTCAGAGCAGTTGTAAATATTTCCATTGTGAACTCCTGCAAGGAAAGGATTCACCAGATATTCTGGCTGTGCGTTGCTTTTCAAAGATTCAACATCATCCATACCTGCAGTTGAATAGCGTGTATGGCCGATTCCTACGTTTCCTGGCGTATCGATCTTTTTTTCCTCATTAAAGACGTCTCTCACCAATCTTGCGTCTTTATACACATGAATATTTCCATCATACGTGAGTTTACCAGCAGATGACTGCCCGCGATGCTGTATTGCAAATAAACTATGATAAATAAGATGAGAAACGGGTTTTCCCCCAATAATACCGACAATACCACACATTGTAAAAGGGGGAATGAACAAGCATTATTTAATAGTTTTTTATAAATTAAAACAGGAATTTTCCCTTCTTATAAATTAAATCGCCGTCTGCGTATACCTCACCCCGTTTCCTAAGATCACACATCATATCCCAATGAAGACCAGATTTATTCTTGCTTCCAGTTTCAGGATATCCACTACCAACTGCAATGTGGATTGTACCGCCAATCTTTTCATCGAACAATGTGTTTTTTGTATACTTTTTGACACCGTAATTTGTTCCAAAGGCAAACTCCCCGATGTATCTGGAACCCTTATCCATATCGAGCATAGAATTAAGATATTTCTCCTCCTGTGATGCCTTGGCTTTTACGACTTTACCCTTTTTGAACCATAATTGAATGTTCTCAACCAATCTACCGCCGTGAGATACCGGAAATGAATAACTAATATGTCCTTCAGCGGAGTTTTCAACAGGACCAGTAAATACCTCTCCATCTGGAAAATTCTCCTTGCCATAGCAATTAATCCATTTTCTGCCAGCAACCTTAACTGTCAGATCGGTATCTTTGGCAACGACGTGTAGTTTTTTCTTGGATTGCAGCAATTTTCTAATCTTCTCCTGTTGTTTGTAAATTTTTTTCCAATGAGCTATAGGATCTTTCTTGTCAACATGAGCCGCTTTGAAAATGAAATCTTCATATTCCTTAAGCGACATATTAGCATCTTGAGCAGAGGCATTTACAGGATACTGAGTAATGCACCATCTCAACTCCTTTTTCGCCGCTCTCTTTAGGAATATCTCTTGTATCGGTTGGTGAGCAGCACTAGCAACGGCCTGTTTCTTTGGATCAACGTTTGTCATATTCCTGGTGTTGTCTGGACTGATTATTCCAAGCTGTGCATCAATATTTTCAATTTCAAATTTAGCAATTGGCGATACATACTTGAGTTGTTTTTCGGAAGCGTTCTTATAATATGTTTCAACCAGTCCGTCAACGGAGACTCTTGTATATGGATAAGCACCTAGTTTCAAAGCTTGTTTATATACCTCTTTTATCAGCGGTGCTGCAATAGGGCTACCGCCAATCAAAAATAGATCGTTTTTCTTGATTCTGAGAGAATGATTTACTAAAATATAGGCAAATTTTTCCAATCGTTTGTCAATCACAATTATCCCTTCAAGAGTCAGAATAAAAAGAATGATGAAATAGTTTTCCTAATGACTAAACTAAATCTTTTCCCATTCCTTTAGGACAGATTCCCACCTATATTCTTTAATAGCCTCTATTTCCTCAATTTTTCTGACGATTCTTTCATACCCTTTTACTAATGTTCGCGTTCTTATCTTTACCATAATATCATAGGGGGCAGCAACTGCTGCAACTCTTGTTACACCATTAATTTTCCACAATTTTTCCATGGTTTCTTCAATTGAATAACCCGATTTCACTCTGATGAAAATGTAGGCTTTAAATAAAGTAAGTGCGAATGAAACAATACCAAGAATTACGAGAGTTATACCTATGATTTTAAGTAAAATCATCACCGGATCTGTAGTAATTGGCGGGATGATATTAAAATAGGATAATATTATGGAAAATGGGATAGCAAATAGAACGGTTGATGCACGTACTGCCTGTGTAACACTAGCCTTTCCGATACCAAGAGCACGGATATAGAATACATATGAAAAGAATGTGATACCCATAGTTAGTGCGACCCATCCAAAATGTTCAATTGATGCATTAAGACCTGCCAAAAGATGCCCCGAGCTCATAAGGAAATCATATATGGTCACAATAATTATGGTGAAAACACAAGCAAATACAACATTCCAAAATCTAATATTTAAAGCATCGTTGGGCCTATTGTCAATTTTCAACATTTTTAATTTTCTCTGATAAATTGAAAATAAAACCCATGCGGGGCTTATTACTAGAAAGACTATAGCCATTGATTCTAAAGTAATAGTTCCTGTTAAAGAGATGGACCCGAGTATCGCTCCAAATACAACAATAACAGAAGATTGTATTTCTGAAAGTGTTGGAATGTTTTTCTCAGTGATCGATTCAATACCCACTAGATATAAAATAGCAATTTGAGAGAATGGCAGCACTGTAGATGGATCCCTAAGCATGGAAAGTAAAAAGAAATAGCCGATGGTAAGTATTGAATTTCCAAAACCTGCAATTAAATGATATTTTAGTTCCTCTTTTTTAAAAAGTCTTAATCTTCTGAACGAAGGATCAATAACTCTTGACCCGAGACTTTTCTTTTTTACAGGTATTGAAAAAAATAGAATGATAATTAATGAGATGAGGGCCCCTACAATAAAACACGAAACACCGAATGCCCATGCATCAGATATATATAGATTAATAATTGTTGAATCGATAGTTGACACTAATGCAGCAATAATAGCAGAGGTAAACGCTAACGCGTAAAAGAGATATTTTCTTCTAATCTTCATAGGGCGATTTCTTTTTCAATTACTTGGGTTGTTGTTTTTTTCACACCTTCAATAAGTTGAATTTTATCAGTAACTTTTAAAAGATCCCCTAAACTTTTAACATGAACTCTAATAACGATATCATACTCGCCTGCCACCACGGAGATTTTTTCAACATTTTCTAACTTTCTCATTTCTTTAATAGCTTTATCTGTATTTCCTGGCCGCATAACGGTTAAGACATATGCATTTATCATATCATCACCTAATTCTCACGCCGAATACTGATTCTTATTATAAAGTTATCTATTATGACCGATATATGAGTTTTTGTTAAAAGGTTAAAATAGTGTTTACCCAATGTAGGTGAGCTATGACGCAAATGGTGGAGGCTAAACAGGGTAACATCACAGAGCAAATCAAAAATGTCTCTAAAGCTGAGAACATTGATATCGATATTGTTAAAAGAAGAGTGGCTTCTGGCAAAATCGTAATTCCATACAACCCCATTCATGCACCAAAGGTCCTTGGTATAGGTAAAGGACTTAGAGTTAAGGTTAACGCAAATATTGGAACGTCTAGAGAACATTGTAATCTTCAAGAGGAAATTGGAAAAGCAAAAGAGGCCGTTGATGCAAAAGTTCATGCTCTGATGGATTTATCAACAGGTGGGGACCTTGACCAGATTCGTACGAGTCTTCTAAAAGTAGTAAACATCCCATTTGGAACTGTTCCTATCTACCAGGCAGGTGTTGAAGCTATAAAAAAACACGGTGCTATTGTTGATATGACGGAAGACGATATGTTCGATCAAATTGAGCATCAAGCAAAACAGGGTGTTGATTTTGTAGTCGTTCATGTTGGAGTGACTAAAGTAAGCGTTGAGCGACTTAGAAAACAGAAACGACTTATTCCCATGGTCTCCAGAGGCGGATCTTTCCATATGGCATGGATACTGCACAATGAGCAGGAAAATCCATTGTATAAGAACTTTGATCATCTCCTCGATATTGCAAAAGAATATGATATTACTCTTAGTCTTGGCGATGGAATGAGATCTGGAGCGCTTTATGATTCTAATGATCGAGCAAAATTCCAAGAATTGTTGATTATCGGCGAACTTGTCGAACAAGCACGAGAAAGAGGTGTGCAAGCCATGGTTGAAGGGCCAGGACATATGCCTCTAAACGACATTCAGTCGAATATACAGATCATGAAAACAGTAGCGAAAGAGGCTCCTTACTTTGTTTTAGGGCCATTAGTCACAGACATTGCTCCAGGATACGATCATTTTGTTGGAGGTATTGGAGGTGCGCTTGCTGGCCTTGCAGGTGCAGATTTTCTATGTTACATTACTCCTGCCGAGCATCTTTGCTTGCCAGATAAAGATGATGTAAGACAAGGAGTGATTGCAACGCGGATTGCTGCTCATGCTGCTGATCTTGCACGTGGCATAGATAGAGATGTGGATTTTAAGTTTAGTAAAGCTCGCGAGGATTTAAACTGGGATGGCATGTTTGCCCTGTGTATTGATCCGAAAAAAGCAAAAGAGTATAGACAGAAGCGGCTACCATTAGAAGATACAAGCGCATGCTCTATGTGCGGGAAGCTTTGTGCGATTGAAACTGTCAAAAAATATTTGAAAAACAATGAAAAGTAGACTCAAGGCATCATTTTTCTTGAGAAGGATGAGATTTTTATTGGAGAAAATAAGGAAAGGTTTAAATCTATAGATATGTATTCCCTATTAGGAGGTAAAATTTATGGCATACACACATGAAGGTTGGACATTATATACACGAGATGTAAAACTTAAGGGTGGAAGAAACCAAACAATCTATTTCTTCAGTAAGAGAACACCAAAGAGTGGTAACCCCTGTGACAAACCAGATAACATGATAGTTGGCGTCAACAAGAGGACTGGTCTTCCATACTTGAAAAAGAAGTAAGAAGATTTACTTTCTTCTCTTCTTTCTTTTTTTTTATTTTTTTTAGGAAAAAAGTTGTTTTTAAGCGTAGCCGCCTATTTTTAGGCTTGGATCACCGAATAGTTCCCATTGTTGTACCATTTTGGCATCCATTTTTGCTTCATCGCCAATGAATCTATTTAGGTATTCGCTCATTGCATCTCCGTGGTTTTCTCCTAGAATATCATAGCCTTCCGTTCCATAAAGCTCAAGAAACCGTAATTCTAACCAGCCATCTAGAACTTCCAAATAGTCAGCTATGGAATTATTGTCCACATCGCCATCTCCATGAGTACCAAGTCCGGTATTAGCAATACACGCAATGGCTCCTCCTCCAATTTTACTTGTTAACCACCAGGCCCAGCAGTTAGGAACCCAAAGTTTTGGATACCAAAATTCTCCAATACTTCCAGATTTTATACTAAAATAACCAAATAGACCTTCCTCATGAATTCCTTTAAGAATATTTCGCATTGTGACATCAAATTGTCCATTATGGCAGCCGCCAACTACTGTAATCGGTAGTTTGTGTCGATTTCGTAAAAGCATCATATCACGTAGTTTATATCCTGTTGTCCAATTTTTTCCATCTGGTGGAAAATGTGTGTTCCACGATGCAACATTTCCATGGCCGCAGAAATAGGCGAATCCCCCACCTTGATTCATCGCTTTATTAACAGTTCTGCGATTGATATCTTGTTCTGAAGAGTACACTTTAACGGGATTAAAATAATCAGGCATCTTTTCAATGGCCTCCTCAGAGATTAGCTCTCCTTCGTTAAAATGATTGGTATCATTATACGAATCGCCAGCAACTAGAATCAGGTTTTTGAACCAGCTATCATCACACTTAGTTTTTTCATACTTGATGATTTTATTGACCACAGTTCTAACTTCACTAGTACTTCGGCACGCTAAACGACCAAGATAAACATCTGGATACAAATCCATATTATCCTTAATTGTTCCATTCCATTCAGCATAAATTCCGTTATGATTTGAGTCCCAACTAGAAAAATCACCTTCACTGTCATAAAGATCCGCGTAGTATAAATCGCTGATAAAGGATTGCTCTGCATATTCTTGTTCAACTGGAGGAACAACATGACTATATCTCGCTGGCATATTCCATTTATCAGTTTGGCCTTTAATTCCACCAACTAAAAGAACGTGTGTTACGCCCCAATTCTCTGTGGCATATTTAATATAAAATTTTATCTTCTCTTGGTTGTCAACTCCCTCCCAATAAATCCTACCATATATTTCAGGTAAATCGACAAGTTTAGTTTTAATTCCATGATTGTTTTTATGTCTAACAAGGCGTTGCAATGGAATGGTAAATTGTGAAGGAGCAATAATTAGCAAATCATAAACAGCACTATCTTGTATAGCGGGTTCAGCAGGTTCTTCATATTCTATAGTTATCTCAATATTTTGGATATATTCTAATTGATTTTCATCAGAGTAGTATCTCGCAGGATACGTTCTTATTATTAAAAACGTCTTGTGTGTACCATGTGATAACCCTCCACCAGTATGATAAAAAATCCAATCCGACGGATATGGTTCACCATCCGCATATCCAGCATCCATGCCAGCTCGTGCATGTTGAAGACCTATGTTGTCAGTCAACGACGGCGATCCGTGAGCAAGTTCTCCTGTTAAATTTATAATCTTAGGGGATGTGAGAAGCTGGTAAGTAATATCAATGATCCTGGTGCAAAATGGTAGCTCAAGAACTGTAAGATTATATGGTAATACTGGTTGACCTGGAGTCATTCTATTGAATTCAGCTCCATTCACGCAAATAACATAATAGCTTCCATAAGGAACGATTTCAGGAACAGAAAAATTAATTTCTATTGTTTTAGATTTCAAGACAAATTCTGTTTGTTCACCAGTCAAAGATTCTGAAAAAAAGTCATCATCTATAGAAGATCCCAAAACATGGATGCAACTAGACAGAATAAAAAGGAATGTTATCCCCATAACTAGTATTTTATTGTCAATTTTCATTTTTACACTATTCCCCCAGTGCATACAGATTATATATAGCGCATTATATATTTAAAAACTTTCTTATTGCATCTGGTTTGTTAATATAGTAACAAATAATTGGCAATATTTTATGAAAGGTAAAGTTTAAACTATATTTTTATGATATTAATAAAAATTCATAATTTGTGACATTTTTAGTTAATTTTCGTTATCATAATAACGTAATATATATACATATTTAGATGTTATAATATTATGAGGGAAGTTTAGATGAAATACGATGTAGTTAAGAAAAGTTTGATTTGCATAATAATGATATTATTGATGACACCGACATTATTAACAAATATGGCTCAAAGTGCTCCTGATACGTCATTCATATCAAACGAACTATTACCATTCTTTTTATCTCCAAATATAACTATTCCAGATAATTATTCAACAATCCAGGAGGGCGTCAATCATGCAAATCCTGGAGATACCATTCTAGTCAGATCCGGAATCTATAGAGAAAGCATTGAACTCAATAAAGAAGGATTACTCTTACATGGAGAGGGCAAGTATACTACCATTATAGACGGAGGGAAAACATCGGAAGACGGGGTGATTATTTCTGCCCCAAATGTTACCTTTCAAGGATTCACAATAACAAACGCACGAAGTGATGAGAAGTTAGTTTGGGACCAATCTGGAATTAAAATTTACTCATCAAATGCTACTATCAATGATAACAGGTTTGTATCAAATCGAATAGGGATAAACACATATACGCCCGCTTATAATCTAACGATATCAGAGAATGAATTTATTGATGATGGCATCTTACTTGCGAATTATTTCAACTCCCAAGAGTATCCAGGGGTAACTGAAGCTGATTTTTTGCACAATATTACAAATAATACAGTGAATGGAAGACCTTTGTATTACTATAAACACCAGAGTA
>Ga0315547_1002202_pt1 | contig 14014 bp, 31 predicted proteins | sample SalMarSW160240MG_2_FD_202542 | JGI IMG/M metagenome (GOLD analysis project Ga0315547, IMG submission 202542) | Salt marsh sediment microbial communities from the Plum Island Ecosystem LTER, Massachusetts, United States - Salt Marsh Sediment SW1601-240 ... | reverse complement strand
TGTCCAACCTTTTTTATTTGGATTACTGCGAAAAAATTCTTTATCTTTAATCATTATTTTCTACGCTTTTGTTATCCTCCGTTCTTCACCCTGAAAAATGATTTATGTATCTGGATGTTTCTTTCGTGGTTATTCATCATACCATCCTGTTGCTTCGAACATGTGGAAGTTCTCGGGGTTCAAACCCCACCAGTAAATTTTTTGGATTAGTTTTGGATCTTTACAGCTATTGATTAAATTTTTTGTGTAATGATCGCAATTTTCTCCAAGTACCGATAAATTTATCAGCCAAAGTTTAAACATCATACCTCCTTTGGTTTTCCACAAAATATACAGTACTGTATACCAGTGCATGGCATTTTTCCTGACCATGCATAGCTGTGTTCTTTACATTCTACTTGCTGAATTTTTCCTTTCCAGATGAAAGTTCTATAATATTTTTTCTTCATAGTATCTCATTAGTAGTGCATATCAGCAGGAATTACCCAGACTTCAAGATCTTTATACTCATTTCGATTTTGATCTGGCCACTTAGCTAAAACATTTTTAAGATGATTTTTGGTGCGGATACCTTCTCGGTCATTATCGTAAAGCCAGATTGTTGGTCCTCTATGTGTACCTATTTCATAAAATTGGAATCTAATAGAATAAAAAGCTTCTTCCTGATTTTTGGCATAGACAATTGCTCTTATTACCATATGCATAACTTCACACCCCCTTCATCTTTCTCTGTCCAACAACAGGCGGACCAAATTCTTCTATAATTTCATTTCCTACATATCCGCTCATCATTTCCAGGACATCATCATCTGTTATATTCCCGCCTTCCTTAATTTTCTGTCTGAGTTCCTCGGCAGTTTCAGCCATAGTTTCTCTGAAGAATTTGGATTCTTTTAGTTCATCTATAGAGACCTCACAGAGTTTATCCTGAACTTCTTTCCTGAGCTCCTCGAGTTTCGGGTCCTCAGTAAAATTAAGATCAGGCAGGTTGTCTGTAAGATTCATGATGTTTGAAGTGAGTGTTTTAAAGATCTTAGGATTATCTTTATTGAGAACTTCAACCATGTGCTTCACCGGTTTATATAAACGCTCCCACAATTTATTCATGGCTTCTTTGGTGCGTTCTTCTTCGCGCTTCTTAATTTGTTTATTAAGTTTTTCCATTTCTTTATCAGTAAGCTCTATTCTCCAATCTCCGGACTGAGGAACAGGAAAGACATCGATCCTTACATCGAACTTTGCTTTGAGCCATTTTTCTGTTGGATAGTCGTCATCTTTCCACATGTCACCCAGATCATATTTTGCTTCATCTTTCAAGGTAGGATATTCATTAAGGAGCAACAAAACTGCTGATTTAAACTCATTAATGAGTCCTCTCATCTTAGTTGAGTACTCTGTGTATCTCGAGCTCGCAAGAATCCCTACACCTTTGGTCCAGGGCAAAGTCATCATCCCATGATATTTTCTGAGCGCGCTTACTGCAGTTTGCACTCCGGCTACAGCTCCTTTGTTTATTAACAGGCGTTTTCGGTATGTGCCAGCATCTTTGCTTGCTTTATGATCGTTAGCAATCTGCCATGTAATTGATTTATCAACTATTCTGGTAAGCCATTGAGATATAACTAAACTCACCAGCATTGCTTTATTCGCCAGGCCTTTAGTTGCCATAGGTTCACCTCATTATATTTTTTTTCATTTATAAAAAATAAATAGCTTGACAATTTTTTAAAGGTAGGTTAGAAGGAAAGATAATTCTCTTTTCATTTTCCTCCTTTAAGCGTCCCTGTTAGATCTTGCCGTAATCTGACAGGGGCGTCCTTTCTTTTATGGTAGTACTCGTTTCTCCTTTATGGTAATTCCATTCCTATAATTATCAAATCTATTATAGTCATACCGAGGCCGATGAGAACTCTAATTAAAGTAGGCTTATGACAAAGCCAGATTAAAGTAAGTATGGTTGAGATGAGAGAGATCATAATATTTTAATTGCTTGCTTCAGTAGACTGCATAGATCTGTTATATGCTATTTTTCTACGTTTAATTTCAGCCGTAATAACTTTCACAAAATGCATATTATGAGTTAGACGCTCCTGGACCGAACCGCCGCTGTACTGAGTCACACCATTTTTTAATGCTACTGTGCAATCTATGATGTCTTTGTAGCTATCAGTTAAATCTTGTTTAAGTCTATCATCTGATATTTTAGTATCAAGCATTAATTATTCCCTTTCGCTATTTTTAGTTACCTATAATATTTTCACCAGGGTTACTATACTTCCTAAGACTAAGAAGATTATAATTAGTTTACGGAGAGTTCTTTCTGTCATGATTTTTCCTTAAATTTTCTACAATATATCCATGAACTTTTCGTGCCTTCCATCTGATCTGATCATATAGAAAACCTGGTGTGCCATGTATAACCTGAAAACTTTTTTGTTTTGGGTCGTTGCTAAAACACCAGGTTTCAATAAGCCAATATTTATGAAGGCCATCATAAAATATTTCTTCCCTATATATTGCGGCAGTCGAGACTCTGATTTCATCTGTTGTGGTATCTTGTTTGATGCGAATATCTCTCATCTAAAATAAATGGCTCCTGGAACAAAGAGCATGGTTGTTTTTTCTTTTCCCACTCTCTTACATACTCTTCATAGGTTATATAGTCTATTCTTCTATCTTCATACCTAACTGGTAGACCACAGATTGGGCAGAACTTATCTTTGATGCTTACTGCATGACCGTTACGACAGGTAAAATCGGACATGGTTATTGTTCCTTTAATTTTCCTTCAGGATATCTCTTTTCTGCTTCATCTTCTGCGAGGCTTACATCACTATTCCACATTGTAGCTTCAGTAGCATAGTACTCCCACCATTTCGCGCCAGCTACGAAAGCTCTTCGTAAATCATCTTTTGGCCAGGTTCCTTCTATTATCATCTCTCCCTCCTCTCTTTCTCCGAGTACATTACTTTGAGGATAGATGATGATCTATAACTTTATGCATATCTTTTTCAACCTGTCCCCATCGGATGAAAGATCCTTGATCTGTTTTGTATTTATAATCATCTTTGTATCCAGCTAATGCTTTGCTAAGAATTTTGGAGATTTCTTTTTTTAAATTTTCGGGATTGTTTTCTAATATTTCTTCCCTCCTATCTTCTTCCGAATACATTGTTCCTGTTGATATAAATTCATCTATTTTTTCACCACATCCTATTGCTATGATTTGATGAAATTTTTTAAATTCTTCGTTCGTCATCATAAGTGTACCACAATTTGCGCTGTTAGTAAAGATTGTGAAGCGTGTGTGCCGTTGGTTTGAACTGTTTACTTTGAGATGTATTTTCATGATCTTGATAGAAATCTCCAGTTATAGCCACTGTCAGTTTTGAAAATTTTTGCTATTCCATCTGGCAAAGCGTAAGTACCTTCAAGAGGATCAATGCCTTTTTCTTCCAGGAATTTTACATATAACATGAGCCATGATTCCTGTAATTTTGGTTCCTGTTTTCCATTTTTCAGGAAAGCAGTATTTCCGTTGCTAAAGAATAGTACCTCAAACATTTTATATCTCCTTTAAATAATTGTTTCGTTCCAGTTATTTTTATTACTTTCAGCAACTACTATTACGTATTTTCTACCACTTCTGTGCTTTTTGTAGTCTTTCCAGATCACCATTTCCACGCCAAGCCATTAATATACTTTTATCTTTTGATTCAGGCCAATCCCAAAAATCTATAATAATACCGTTAGGATTAATGAAGCTTGAAATATAGTCTAGCTCTCCACAATCATAAAAAATTACCACCTTCCAGCCATCGCGAGCTTTAAAGATTACATCTGTGCACCAGTTAGGTGAATCATTGAGCTGGGTGTCCGGCACATTTGCACTCTCTGCAATTTCTAATAGTTTCCATACATTATATTTCATAGCTTTATCCTATCATATTTCTCCATTTTTCTCAGCAGCCACTACCGTTTTCTAGCTACTACCATTTTCTAGCTATTATCACTTTTCAGCTATAGCTATCACCTTCTCGATCTCTTTCAGTAGACCAACATTATGGTAATTGTCTGCATCGATTTTATCATCTCGTTCAATGTCAGATATGATCTTTGTTTTTTTCTGGTGGAGATATTCAGTGAGTGTCATAGTAATTTCTAGGTGGTTTTGGGGGCTGTATCTTTTGCCACATTCCCTGTGTTTCTTCTTTAGATATTCGGCTTTCACCATACTCAGCAGTATCATCAGAAAGATTGATGCATATCACAAAATTTCTGTGAAGGATTCTCATTACTTCAACAACGAAGAGCTCTTCTTTATCAGAGCATGAGATTCCATTAGAATCATACGGTCGTCCATAAAACCAGTAAAATCCTCTTTCTTCAGGCCACTTTTTTGTCCACATTATTTCCTCCCGGTCCTTCCAGCCTCTCCCCTATCAATTTCCGTAACTGGTTATCTAGATTTATAATGGAATCTATCGGATCATCCCGCCTGCTCAGGTCAGCATCAGCGCCATAAGTTAAGCCCCACCTGCTTCCTTTGGATAGATTATCGTGCCAGGTTTTTTTCTCTATTGCTTTAGAGACTATTACATTGATATGTTTAATTTTCATGGTTCATTCGTCCTCTTCTATATCTACTAATCGGTAGATATCTTTCCATAATTTATCACAGTCTAGACACTCTATTTCTTGCCACGCACTCCCAGCATCAGTCTGTATAAATCCTCCTTTGATATCTAAGCTATCGCAATATGGGCAGTGAAGTCCACAGCGATCAATGTATTTCTCTATGTCTTTTTGTTTCATAGCTCCTCTCCGTTCTCATCACATTCTATACACTCATACTTATTTTCTGGTTGTATAGATTGTAGATGCCTGCTTTCTGTTATACACTCAGATTTATTATTCCATACATCTGGTATTTCTTCATCTATTTCAATCCATATCTTTATCTTCCAATATTTTCCCATACCTCACACCTCCTTACGCCTTTCACCTCCTCACATTTCCCATATCTTACACGCCAGTCTTCTTTATCTACTATTCTCACAGAGAAGTTTTCTATAAACTCTTTATTTCTTAATAAGAACTTTCTGGCTTTGGTTTTTTCTGTTAGCTCTTCGAATACCCCTCGGCCTATATGCTTATCATATTCTGATGCAACTACTATATGAACTTGTCGAACAATACTTTTACATTCATCCATGATGCCATTTTCATACATGCTCACAAAATTAATCGTGCCCGGATTTATGATCTTATATTCAGGGAACTCTTTTCTAATTAATCTTAGTTCTCGTTTTTCCTTTCGGGTCCCGTAAGATAATTTTGAATGCGCATAGTAGAGGAGTTTCATGATGATGTTTTTTTTATTTACCGTCATTAAGTTGAATACCTGCGTTAAGTTGAATACCTGCGTTAAGCTGAACACCTGCGCTTAATTGCCATGTATAATATGGTAAAATTCCACGGTCATATCGATACTCAAATGATAATCCACATTTTTCACAGTAGATTAATGCCATAGATACATCGGCATGAGTAGTGCCACCACAACGACAGGGTGCTAGAGGTGGTAAACCACCAAGCCAAAGGTTTTCTCTTGCAAGTTTTAAATCTTTTTCATGTGCTTCTTCAAAAGTCATAATCTAATCTCCGTATACTACTTTTTATGAGAGGAATTTCATGATGATGTTTTTTTCTCTTCCTTAATTCTTAAATTTTCTACCATAATAATTGTTTGCCTGATTAATTCAGTTATAGGAGTTCCGCTCACTTCTCGCCAGGTATGAAGAATTGCCATTTCTTTTTTTGTAATACGACTTGCAGGCCACACATAACCATTTTTCATGATGATGGTATTCCTTCCACCTCTCCTCTTGGTAAGCCTAATTTATCCCATACTACATCGGGAACAAAGGCAAAATGTTTCTTTCTAATTTGTTCAAAGAGTTCTACGTTTATCATTCTTTTTAGAGCCTCTTCTTTGATTACGACCCACCCACCGGTCCTATATGGTTCATCATTGATTTCATCCTTAGTTGAAATAAGGATGATACCTTGTTTCATATATTTAGCACAATTGCTACAGGGCTCCATGTCTGTCACACCGATCTGATGATTCATTCTGCCAGTGCTATCGGCAAGGCCTTCTTCTTTAAACCTCTGTGTGTGGTTTCCAACAAGCAGTATGTTTTTTGCTTCTCCGCAATAAAAACAGGTATCCATAGTTGGATTAAGTCCGTGCTTTGGATGTAGTTGTATGTTCATAATTTCACCTTTGTTAGTATGCGTGTTTCTTTGGGACTGAGGATGGGATAGTGAAAAGCTTTACATGTAAACATGCGGGGAAATAGGATGTCTTTCCAGATTTCTGAGTTATTAAATCTGACTCTGTCCAGGATTTTAAATGCTTCTTCTCTATGAATTCCATGTTTATCTCCACCACTTTTCCATGCTTTCCACGCCCTTCGCCGAGCTATCCCCGGTCCATTACTTTGGTGAGCATGTAATTTGGTACATGGTGTATCCTTATCGCTGCAGATAGCAACTCCGCGAGCTACGATGAACGTAGGTGTGCCATCAGTTGTCAGCAGCAAGCAAACCGAGATCACTGGTTTGTGATCTTTGTCTCTGATAAAGTAAAATACTTCTTTCATGACTTCTCCTTACAATTAAAAAGAAAGGAGAAGATAATAATTACCCTCTCCTTAATTATTCTAGAATGGGATTTGGTCATCATCCTTCTCCCCTGCGACTGGTCCAATCTCATCTTTAGCCTCTACCGTATCTCCGCTTTTTGGATCGAGGAAGCTAACATCATTGGCGCGGATCTCTGTCACATATCGCGTGTTGCCGTCCTTGTCTTCCCAGGTTCTGCTTTGGAGTCTGCCGCTGACGTTGATGCGGCTACCCTTCTTCAGGTATTGAGCAACTATTTCAGCGAGCTTATTCCAGAAGACAAATGAAAACCAGTCTGTACGCTCTTTCCCGTTATATCTGAAGTTGTTCGCTCCGGATAAATTACACACCGCAGTTCCGTCTGGAGTATATCTGAGTTCTGGATCTCGCCCCAGCCTTACCTCTAACGCTGCTACGTTTAACATTATGTATCACCTCCTTTCTTTTAAATTAGCTATATATGCATACCTCATATTTGCATCGGCATGATAATTCCTGTTTTCCTTTCACTCATGAAGTAAATAGGATCTAACTTCTCGTAGATGTGTACTATCCATGGATCAATATTTCCCATTAGAAGATTCTCGAAGAATTGAAAATCTAAAGTGACTGATGCTTCCATACATCGAATGATCTTAGTATATTCAACTGAAAGATCAGATACAAAATTGATTTTGAGTTCCAGTGGAGCTTTTGAGCTATGAAAAATATTACGCCATATTGGATACTTGGTTAAGTCATCTGAAATGAATTTCAGAATGAGTTTTCCACTGTTGTTTATTATGGATTCGTATATGCCTTCCTTGAAAGATTCCTGGCTTTCATAGATATGAATTCGGCTTCCATCAGTTCCTACCCATTTGCCAGAATCGAAGAGAATACTTCTTAAGATAATCCTATTCCTCTTTTTATTTATAGCTTTCAGAACCCATTTGATTCCTGAAAAATCCTGATGTTTTTTTGTAAGCTCAATTCCTGTTATATCCATTTTTGCGATATTAGTTGTTGTGTCCATTTTCATCCTTTATAGTTACAATATTATTTTCTACTCTAACAACCCCTTTCACTTTTACTGACTTCTCAATAGGGACTTTATCTACGATTACTCTGATGGTTCTATTTACTAAGATTACCTTTCCGCCTTCCTGAATTATTCTCTGAGGAGTAAACGTAAATTCAATCTTTCTGCCATCGAAGCTTTCTGGAGATTTGGCGAAGACTTTTACTTTTAAACTTTTAATATAGTAGTTTGTAGCTTTCCAATAACTATGATAAGAGATAAGAGCTAACGGCTGGATATATCCAATAGTCCAGTTTATCCACCAGAGTGTTGTGTTTATATCTTCAAGCAAATCGCAGCCTTCAAGAACTAGTCCCCAATTTTTCGCATCCTGAGCTGGCCATGTTCCCCAAACTGTTTGCTGCTCACTCTCTTCCAGGATGAAAGCGCCGAAAGTATATATCCCCGCTACGGTCAGGTAAATCAATATAAAGGTGAGATATCTTTTAAGCTTAAGGCCTGTGCGTTTGAGTTTTCGGTTCATGATTCCTTTTCTTCAACTTATCTCTCTACCACCTTCACTTCCAGCGGATTATGAACATACCAGCCATTAATCTTTACAAGGTCGACTGCTACAATTCCATCTGCCATACTTGGTTTAGGCCTTATTATCGGCTGCAGCAAAAGACCGATAAGTGTTATGCCTATGATTGTTAGGATTACTTTGGTGTATATATCAATCATGGATTTATTCCTTGTATGTTGTTAATGGTTTTTCGTAGATAATCAGTTGTTTGTTCAAGAGCGATGTTTTGTCCTTTCATACCTGTCCCGAGGTTTTCGAAAGTCTCAAGCCACCCGATAGCTTTTTTGGACGCCTCTAACAACTTTCCCACTGCTCCCGGATTCTCGATCCCTGCACAGCCATTGACGCAATCGACTATGCGCTGAGCGTTGGCCTTAGTTTTTCCTGGATAGTTATAAATATGTGCGAACGTTGGTAGTTTTCCTTTGGGTGCAATAAAATACGCTTCTATTTTTTCACCTCTCCATTCTTTATCATCTCGCCAAAATTCCCACGGCTCTTTCGTATGTTGCATTTTTCCTCCGTCTATGCTATACTTATCACTATAAAAAAAAGGGAAGATTCAGTCTTTGCCACAATCAAGGGATCTAAGACTAAATCTCCCCTCCCGGGTCTGCCTTATTTGGGTAACAGCTTCAGGATAGTGTAAGACTTCCGACCTTGATACTCTTTCTCGCTACAGATAGCTTTGAGAATATCTCCGTCTTTAAGAGCCTTTGCTTCCTTGACTATTCCCCTGAAGGCCATTACTGCTACTCCTACCTCGTACTCGACTCCTTGCATCTTGCGGGTTTCATCGACTATGAACCGGACGTACTGATTGCCATTTGTATCAATGGCAGTAGTTACGCTCTGGATCTTTGCTGTGATAACCACGTCAGCTGCATGGGCGACGCTTACGATAAAGAGCATGCAGATAATGCTCAGCACGATTAAGAACTTCCGCATAGGTGGTTCACCTCCTTTCCATTATGGATTTTCAAGGTAACCAGGCGGTTAGTGCTGGGTCCCTGAACTGCTGAGCCACCTCCTCAGCAACCTGTGCATAGAGATGGCTCTCTCTTCTGAGTTTTCTAATTTATAGTCGGGACCGTCTTTGGATACGACAGCACAGAGACGATCCCTTACATCCTCTTTTATTGTCTTATTTATTTGGAATATATGGTTAATGCGATAAGCCAGATTCCTATACCAACATACAAATCAAGACCGAAACTGATTGAAGTAGATCCTAAGGTAATTACTAAAATATCATACTTAAGCTTTCTCGTTTTCTAATTTATAGTCGGGACCGTCTCTGGATACGACAGCACAGAGACGATCCCTTTTCTTTTATGATCTTATTTACTCCCAACCTAACTTAGTCTCATTTTTCAGATACTCCTCTTTTAGAATTTCTCCAAGGTTGATCCAGGTTCCATGATTGGCTGGGATCTTCTTGATATTTTTTTCACTCTTTAAATAAACAAGGATAAAAATTTTGGGTTTATCTCCCGATGTGTTGCTCCCTAATGTGTTACCCCCTGAAGGAAATTTTTGAATCCGAACGATCTGTCCAAAGGTCATTCTATTAAAAGAATCTACATGAAGCATATCCTCTCCGAGTTTAAGTTTTGGAAGAGGCCTCTTTCTTTCTACAAGTTCCTCTGCGGGTTTTCCCGAGGGAAGTTGCATAGTAAATTTCCACCATCCGTTAGGCCAGATTACAGGCCAGTTCGTTGGCCAGGCTATAGGAAGAATACAAGCTAAGAATATGCCAACGTAGATATATTTTCTCATGGTGTCTTTTCTGTTAGTTCAAATATCCTGCTGCTGTGGTGCTGGCTCAGGATTTTGATACCGTAGTTTCTTAGTATCCGCTCATTCTGATCTAAGACATTGTCTTTAAAGAATGATCCGATAAGAGCATGGTATAGATTGTAAGCAAATTTTTCATTCAACCATGTGTGTGAAAGATCATGATTGAGTTCGATGATTGTGTGCATGGCCATATTTATTTTTCTCCTTTCTCGGACAATACTCCCCATTATTCTTTTCACAGCATAAATGACACAGGTAGCAATTTGTACTGTAAGTTTTTGAATACATGTATTCTCCGTATTTACAGTCCATACAGTTTTGTGACCAGGGCCATTCATAGATCACAACTGAGTAGAATTTTTGTTTTTTTCATGGTTTTCTCTTTAATAATCTTTTAATTTCAAACACCAAGCAAGCTTTCCATAAACCGTGTTTTCTATAATGTGGATGTAAAAAGAGTTTTAGAGCTGGAATGATATAGTATTTAAAGAATAGGCTTTTCACGGTTTTTCTCATAAGGTTCACCGCAGTAGATACAGTTATTTCCTCTTATAAGGTTCACCGCAGTAGATACAGTTATCCATGGCTGGGTCTTTCCAGATATCATACACACAGTAACCGAATGGACTTTTTTCACATTCCCAGAAGAAGGGACAACGAATATCAAGGGGCTTAATGTCTGGATGAGTTTTTCTTACTTCTGCTACCACCATGATTTTTATTTTGTTCTCTATTCCAGTCATCGTTCCTTTCATATATTCTATCTTGCTGAGTTTTTTCTTTATCTTATTCATAGCTATCTTCCTCTAATATAATATAAACCAAAAATGCTTTTCATAAAAAACACAAACTTTTCGCGCGATTTTCTCGCCTAAGAGAGAGCGCTGTTTGCCACAGACCTGTATTAATCTGCAATAGACATGCAGAGGATTAAGACGATGTTGGAGTTTTTCTTTCAGGGTTGTCACTCATATCATCTCCTTTTTTCCTTTCAACCTGTACCAGGTACCGATCAAATCCATCTCGGATGTAATTATTTACTACTCTCCAGGGAAAACTTAATTTTTGAGCAAGGGCTACAATGCTTAACGCTAAGGCGGATTTTTCACTAACAGCATATCGAAAAAATCTATGATTCTCGCCATACCAGTTTAGATCGATTCTGTATAGTTGTTTGCTCATGAATTATTATTTCCTCTCGCTCAAAAAAATAGGGAGAAGATTTTACCAACCTTCTCCCTTATTAACTAACTACGCTGCAGCATGTACCTCCTTTCTTCTTTTATAAGTTTTCCAGATAACTCCCCACTCATGCTTACTTAGCTCGGGAGTTACCTTTATCTTGTTACTCTGTACATTATGCAGGAATACTCCAAGAGCTCCGATGTGGCCGTTGCTCTGGATAATCTTTTTGAGGAAGCTGCGAGCTGTGAGTCCGAGATGCTTGGGCTCAAGCATATGCTTCCGTGAGTTATACTCTGTCCAGAAGACTCCTGCCTGATCTCTATTGAAGTTGTTATCACCATGGATCGTTTGACCAAGCTCAGTCAGTTCTGCAAGAGTTTTACAGGCTTGAATCTTTTTAAGCTTATCTATGAACCGTTTGGGTTGTCTATCAATCCATGGAATCTCTTCCTCTGCGTTGAAGTCTTTAAGTACGTGGTAGGCTATGGCACTGGGAGCTGTTTCGGATTCAGGCTCCTCTATTACAGTCAGGTCTTCAGATGTTAGGGTTAGTTCTTCCTCAGCAGGAAGTGATGTAGGAAGAAAGTCCAGCTTTGATTTTGGCCAGATGATTCTGTCGCCTATGATTTTGGCTAATCCAGGTTCCTTCACCTTTGCCTTAATCTCGTCTATCTCTACATCTCCGCAGATTCCGTTATGACCTCTGATTCTGTCGAGTGCATTTCTCCACAATGGGTCGCCTGCTGTCACTGGTTCATTCTCCCATGGTTCATGTTCGTCTGAAGGAGCCTCAGCTTCAGTAATACCAATAACAAATTTCCATAGGTACTCTATCAACTTTTTGGCGCCTTTCTTCTTTCCCCACTCGCAGAAGGTGTCAACCATTTTGGCTGTAGCTTCCAGGGCTACGCAGGAGTCGGCAATATAGTTTGCTTCTTGAACTGTGCATTTGGCCTTGTTCATAATGTACTGAACAGTGAGATGTTTCTGAATACCGCTATTATTTTGATGTGGCCAAAGTATCTTAGATCCTGCAACTGCACAGGATTCAAAAATCTGTCTGTCTGACTGGGACAGTCTTGGGATATGCGGCGGGAGCGGATCAGTTAGAATAGTTCCATTTTCATCAAACCCTGGATTGATTACATCCTCAAGATTCTCTATAGGTCTCGGGTCTCTGTGAGCAGAATGATCTTCTGCTGTTATATCATAATATTTAAAGTCTACTGCGTTTCTCATGATTCGTTACCTCCTTCATAATTTAATGATTCGTGATATAATGATTCGTCATACAATAAAATTTCGATCTGATTTTCTGATAGGTCAGGATCAGTTGGTAGCTCCAGCTCGTTCAGCTGAGCTTCTACGGTATTGGCATACTCACTAAGTTGTTTCATGATGTCTTCCTCCTTTAAAGATTAATAAATTTAATTATCTATCCACCGAGAGGATTTCTCGTCCCTATCAAGTTACTACTTCCAGTTGCTCCGACTTCCCCATACGCTAACCGCCATGTCAAGGCTCGGGTCTAAAAAGTTTTTTAAGGGGGTACCTCCCGAGAAAAATAGATTAGTGCTGCTTGGCTCGGGTCGTTTCGAGCTTAGCAGAACTTATCTATTTATTTTGGGGGAACAAAAAACTTTTTTATTTCTTGACCCGACTCCTCGCTTCGAGGAGCTTGGCCTTTACATGGTGGGACTAAGGTATAATGCGGCCAGGCGAGTAGCCACTTGGTCGCTCATCAAGAAGGGATCTAAGGGGCGTTGATAGAGCGTTCGTGATACTTAGTATTCATTATTATTCGTTGTTGTCTTTGTTAGCGAATAATAATTAATACTTAGTAGAACAGCTCTATAAGGGAAAATTGACCAGTCATGTTTCTTCGACTGGTTAATTTGGACGCAGAACAACCCCCTTTGTTAGCGCCACTTTGCTCGGGTCGTTTCGAGCTTAGTGGCGCTTACTAAACCGCTACTGTTCAGGGAGCGTCTTAATTTCTTCGTGGCTGAGGCATTGAATAAGACCCACCAAACAGCGAGCGGCAAGCGAGCGGAGCTGAGACCAAAGCGAAGCGACAGCTTCGCCCCGGCATTCAGCAGAGATGGTAGAAGCACATGAATAATAAGTTTCTATGACGCTGGCTTTGTTCCTCGGAGCTGGTAGAAGTAACAGGATATATAGTCACTTCGGGGCTGGCTTGTAGTGCCTGGGGACTCGCACAAGGAAAAGAAGACATAGGCCTTTCAAAGAGCTGGCATGAGAGAAAGAAAAGACCAGAGTCTTACCGATACTGGTATGAGAGTACAGCACTGGTTTTGATACCTAAAGGATTACTTTAACTTATTTATCTAACCTACTGAAATGATGTAACAAACTGCTTCATACTTGCCCCTCATTTTTTAAAAATACTTACATTAGCCATGGACTAATAGCATCCAAGTCTCTGTTCCTGTACAGGCCCTTTGGAATATCAGCATCCATTTTTGTATCAGCCATTTCACGATTAAAGCGCTTCAAAAAGGTGAAATTCAGTTGGGAGCAGGGCACTGGCCAGTGAGAACTGGGCACCGACTACTGAAAATGACTTTTAGAGGCCAGAAAGGTCCGAGAAACCGTCAAAAACACTTTAGAGCGAGAAAATATAGTGAAACCACTCTATTAAGAGGTTAGTTTAAAAAGTAGCTCAATTGTCGAGAAAGTGAGTTAAAAGAAAAAACAGACCCCAATCTCCCCTTTCTCCAAATCGCCCTCCC
>Ga0315547_1002200_pt1 | contig 14020 bp, 14 predicted proteins | sample SalMarSW160240MG_2_FD_202542 | JGI IMG/M metagenome (GOLD analysis project Ga0315547, IMG submission 202542) | Salt marsh sediment microbial communities from the Plum Island Ecosystem LTER, Massachusetts, United States - Salt Marsh Sediment SW1601-240 ... | reverse complement strand
GATAGATGCCATAGGTGAAATTTTTTATCGCTATGTTTTGGATTGTTACGTTGGTTCTTTTTCTAAGGTATATTCCTGTTCCATTTCCGATTCCCTGTAGAGTATAACTAGCACCATCAACCACAATGCCATCCATCTCCACAACAATCTCACCATTAATATTGTCGGTAAAAGTGTAGACGTTTCCTTCTCGTTGAATATTATCTGTTCCCTCAACACTACCATCAGCTCTGATGTAGATTGTGTTTTGTACTTTCACGGTCTCGATTTGTGGAAAAGAAACCAAAGTAATTGAAAGAAGCAGCAACAGAACAAGCAAAAACGCAGATTTCCTCACTTGAATGCCTCCCCTTTACTCTTAGATAATCTACGCCTGTAAATGGCTATTACAGCTACCACTGCGACTGTCATAATGAGTAGGGGTGCAGGTGAGGGAAATTCTGGAATAATCGTCGGTTCCATTAACGGGTAGTTGTCTTGGCCAAAAACAAATTCCACGTGCCCACCAGCGGCGTCGTCCCATTTGCACCCCTCAACTATGTATGGAATGTCACCTATTCCGTCTCCGTCGCTGTCTGTGCCAGTGTAATCGTCCCAGTAGTTGCCTACTTCGCCGTTATCCCAGAAGTTGCCTGCCCCTAAGATTTCCCAGTTTGTGCCAACATTCCTGTTATTATTCACCAATGTATTGCGGTAGAAAGTATTGTATTCTGCCACAAGATGATTTCCGCCAATAGCTATACCATATCCGTCGTGGCTTCCCGTATAGTTGCATATTAGATTATCATGAAATACGTTGTAAGATCCGTCGCCCATTAGTATCCCCCAAATATAGCCACCATCCAAGAAGTTTCCCGATACGGTGTTATTTGAGCAAGTGTGACCGTAAAAACCCAGCCAAATACAGCTGAATGTGTTATTGTGAATTTTGTTTGAATCTGAATGCTCTAAGAAAATTCTGTAAAATGAGTTACCAGCAATTATGTTGTACGAACCCTTCAAACGTATTTCGTCACCGATGCTGTTTCCGATTATGTTATTGTGCGAACTGGTTATTTCCACATCTCCCTTGAAAAGCGTATTTTGGGCAATGGTCTGGCTTGAACCTTTTACGTTTAGGTTGCTTATGAACAATAATGTTTCTGAAATGGTTGAATAAGAACCTTTTAACGTCAGACTATTTGTATTGATGATACAATTAGTGATTTTGGTTCCATCACCGACCACAGAGATGCCTCCACCTGGCGATGGTGCTTTAATTGTGAAACCAGAAATTGTAACGTTGTTAGCTTCAACAATAAGTGATGTGTTATATGTTAGATAAGGTTGATAAAAGAGGGTTTTGTTGAGTAAGAGTGGATGTAAGTTTAATGTTGTAGTTTCTTCGCCCATTAGCGAAGATTCTTCGCCTATGAGCGAGATTGTCTTGTTTATTATTAAGGTTTCATTTATGGGTCCGTCATAGATTCCTTTTTTGACAAATATTATGTCGCCTTCATCCACTTTTTCAATGGCCTCTTGAATCGTTGAATAATCATCAGGAACAACAATCGTCTTAGGCTCTGCCTTCACTATTCCATTTTGTGGAAAAGAAACCAAAACAAAGGAAAGAAACAGCAATAGAACTAAGGCAGGTGCGGATTTTTTCACTGACTCCTTCTCCCCCGATCATGTTTATGTAGGCTACGTCTGTAAATAAGCGCTACCGCTACGACTGCAAGTAGCATAATCAGTAAGGGTGCCCATGATGGAAACTCTGGAATCACGTTTACGAGTGGGTAATTGTCTTGGTTATTTTCGTCTATGATGTATGGTGTGTCGCCTATTCCGTCTCCGTTATTGTCTGTGCCGTTGTAGTCGCTCCAATAATTCCCTCCTGAAGGAAAACCGTTATCCCATGTGCTGGTGTCTCCAGGATAGTTTGTTGCTTGGTTGCCATTATCGATGAAATTGTTGTGATAAATTTGATTTGACGTCCATTGATTATTGTATATTCCATATTCACGGTTTGAAGTTATGTTGTTTAGGATAATTACATTAGTACAATAAGTGGTTTGGTAAATGCCATTAGCGTTATTTCCGTCTATATTGTTTCTAGAGATGGTGTTGAATCTAGATTCATAAAGACTTATTCCATTTTCACCGCTATTTTGAATTTTATTTTCCGTTATTGTGTTGTTACTAGTAGCCCAACCCATCCTGATACCATTCGATCCACTGTTCAGGATTTCATTCTCGGATATATAGCAACCCTTTGTAGAAGAATGTAATAAGATTCCATGGTCTCCATTGTTTGTTACAACATTTTTGGTAACGGTGTCATTTTCAGAGTGAAAACAATTGATTCCTACGTAGACATTATTTAGTACATTATTTTCAGTTATTAGAGTATTCTTAGAATATGAAGTGACAATACCAAGATTATTGCCTGTGACTGTATTTTCAGTTATGGTGTTGTTAACGGATTCTGAGATATAGACTCCATAATTGCAGTTCTCTATTCTGACGTTTTTTATTGTTGTATCGTTAATATGAGCCAGGTAGAATCCGTGATTGTCAGCATCGCCTGTAAGGATGTAACCCTTCCCATCGATTATTATACTGCCTTTTTCCAAAATTATTGCTCCACTTACGTTACCAGTAAACGTGTAAATGTCGCCATCTCGTTGAATGTTAGTTGTTCCTTCCACCGAGCCATCAGCTCTGATGTAAATTGTGCTATCTGCTTTCACTACTCCAATTTGTGGAATAGAAACAAGAACAAAGGAAAACAGCAATACAACAAGCACAGATGCCGATTTTTTCACTTCAGCACCTTTCCTGATTTTCTCTTCCGGTTTAAAACTAGGACTAAAGTAACAATTATCATTGACGTAGCTATTATCATGAATAATCCAAAGATGTATGAGTCTAGCCAAGGATTTGTATTCAGTTTGTCTGAATCATCTTTTGGTGAAGGGGGTTCTGTTGGTTGCTTTTCTTCAGGTTCAGGCTCAGTTGGTTCAGGTTCTGTAGGTTCAGGTTCAGTTGGCTCTGGTTCAGGCATATCGGGCATTACATAATTGTAAAGGATTGTCGCATTTGAGTTTGCATCTGTAACGGTTACCCAACGTTCATTTGTAACAATCCAGCCATCATTTTTCACTCTTTCAACACCATCAATTATTACTGTATAGTTGATCCAGCCACCCGTACTTTCCCAATTATTGTCAAAGGTTTGATTCCCCACTCCATTTACTGTGTAGTTGATGAAGGGTTTAACCCCGCTAGACACATGTGTTGGATAATAGCTGGTAATCGTGACGTTGCAGTTATGGGCGGACATCGCAAAGTAAAATATTGGGAGGTTTATTCCTGCATGACCGTCAACAATCAGATTCTGGAATCTCCAAATATTACCAGTAAGAATAGCGTAAACGTATGTTCCGTCAAATTCGAAGGTGAAAGAACTGTTATATTCTGGAATAAAAAAAACGTCTCCAGACTTCATTGTACTGGATGCTTGTTCATAATAGATTTTAACGTTGGAACTTGCTCCTGTAACCGTTAACCATCCATCGTCTGAGATTGACCAGCCATCGTTTTGGGCTTTTTCTTCACCATCAATATAAACTGTATAGGTTAGCCACCTTGGCTCACGATAGTGCATATTGACTGTTTGGTTACCTACTCCAGAAACCGTATATTCTATCCATCCTGATGAGGGCGGGAGGATAAATAGCATATCAAACCGAGTGATGTTTAGGTTACAGTCTTGGGTTGAGATACTAAAATCTACCCCTGGAATAGTTGGGAAAATGCTTGTGGCACCTTCGAATTTTAGACCCGTAAAGTGCCATATGTTGTCGATGAGAGACGCATTAATGTAAGATCCCTCAATGGCATAGCTGATGTACGTGTTGTATTCGGGTATATAGAATTGGGTTTCCTGAGTAAATATATCGGCACCATGCACAGGAATAGAGGAAAAGATTGTAAATACGGAAAAAAGAACCAACACTAGAATGAGAGCTGCCCTTTTATCTCCCACCATGGGCACCACTAATACCTATGTTAACGACCATGAAAAGGGTTTTTGTCAAGAAACCTTGACCAAAACTGACGTATTGTATTAGTGGTTTAGTCAAGAAACCTTTACAAGAGGTGTTATGTGCACTCTAACTGAAAGAGAGGATTGCACATCCTTAATATACTCACAAGAGTTGTTAAGGAAAAATCTTTTGTTTTTCATCATTTTAGCAAAACTGAAGCGTAGACCCACGAAAGAAGACATTGAAGGAATAGACAAATACCTGAAAGAGCTAAAACAAATCAAGGTTCATTCAATTCACTGGACCCTTGGACGATACGATGCTGTAGTCTTCGCAGAGGCCCCAGATGAAAAGGCGATTTTAGCCTTTAACTTTAATATTGCTACTGTATCGACAGAAACATTAGTGGCTATTCCACGAGAGGAAGCCCTGAAAGCCGTTGGTTTACGTTAAACCCGACTAATTGAGACTTCCCCAAACTCCCCTTTTTTCTGTTTTCAAAGGGGCTCCAAAAATAATATGCACACTGTGGAGGTTCATTTATCATGAAAGATTGGGAGCGTGACATTCTCCGCAGAACCATCTTAGAGATACTTGCGAAGGCCTGTGTGCATTACACAGACTTGGACAAGAAAGTGTGCGCCACATGCCACTCATTTGCGACCACAAACACCTTCAAATCGCAACTACATTACTTGCTAAACAACGACTACATCATACGAATTGCCAGAGGGATCTACCAAATAACGGAAAGAGACAAGAAATATCTAGCACTCTTAGTCTTAGCGCGTGCTCCCTGCCAACTCATCTGTAATAATAAGTTTTATAATTGTTCAACGTCCACGGCGCGCGGGTAAGGAAGTAATTATATAAACCTAGTGAAGTAAATAAACATGAGAAGTGGGAAGTAGGAACTTGGAAGTAGAAAAATTTGCCTAGGAGAAAAAGAGAGAAAAAAAGAAAGGATCTTAGGGAATGGTTCGGCTTCAACCAAGAAGAATACTGTGTTGATCAGCACAAAGCGAACTTTGTGGCATTCAACAAAGACCTAGCAAAAAATTTGCTAAGGCGTGCAGAAAGGTCATTAATAACAGCAAGAGGCATTAAACTGGTTCTCCTCCACAAGAGAGGAGATGGAAAAACTCACATGGCGAATTATGTTGCGAATGTTCTCTCAGAGAGAGGCCTCGTGAAGAAAGTTTATCTAGCAAACCCAGCAATGTCACGAGGATCAAAGTATTTACAATTACATAAAGCAATAATGAAAGCATATCGAGACAACGGGATTATTCCACGTATTTTTAGTAAAGCTCTAAGCGAGCCCGAAAGTAGAAAGGAATTTACAGATTTTAGCAATTTACTGAATGCTTGTGTAGCGTACCAAGACGAAAAAGCTTCAGAAACCGAGTTTATTCGATTTCTTTCAGGAGATAAGCTTACTTTATCCATGATGGAAAAACTTAACGTTACTGGAATATTAGACACTTCAGATGCACTGAAACTTCTACGAATAATTGCAGATTTGTTCTGGAACATTGAAGGAAAAATGCTTATGATTGTTTTAGATGAAGTTGACAATTTGAAAGAAGCTACATTGGGAGCCAGAGACTTTAAGGAAGCATTTCGACAAATAGCAGAAATATCAAAACTAAGCATCATTTTTATTTTTAACGTGGCAACCAAAGACCAATTATCTATAGAAGTCCTCCCATCACCTCTCAAGGATACAGGAGTAGTTACAAGAATTGGCAGCAGAAATTACATGATCGCGCCTGAAGCAATGCGAATAACTGAGTTACGTAGTTTTGTGGCGGAAGTTAATGCCCATTTGCGAGGAAAAAATTTCGAGAATGCTTTGGCTAAAGCAATAAAGGAATATGGAAAAGAGCAAATTGACGCAGATTTGTTTCCCTTCACGAATAATGGTTTCAAAGCTTTTGAAAGAAAAATTCAGAAATTCCTTTCCGAAAATGAGAAGGGAAGAGCACTCCTACCAAGAAGTGTCTTATTTTATATAAATGATTGTTGTGCTGAAGCTGCATTGTTAAATAAAACGGCTATCGATGAAATTGTAATTGAAGAGGTGGGTAATTTCAGTCAATAGGTCAAAAGGATGAAAGAATTGAGTTTCATTAGAAATTATGACACTGGGATGAGGCGATTAGGATTCCTTGAGGTTCTTCTATGTGATTGTGTAGGCTCAAACCGTTCGACACAAGAATTTCTTGGGGAAATGTTATGGAATATAGTAGAAGAAAAACAGAAAAAATGGCTTGAAAAATTAGGAAAAATGAGGGGATTGGAGGATATAGAAGTTGGAAGAATTACCACTAGAACGACGGGAAGATTTGTCAAGCTTGCGACAGAGTTAGGTTTATTAACCGAGGGGCCACTCAAAACACTAACTGATCTAGGTAAATTATTCACACTTTTCAGAAGAAAGCAATTTTTCATAGATCACAATTTGGGTCAACAGATAATTCTGATCAGAGAATTCCTTAGGAAGGACGATTTGGTGTTTCTTAATATCATTGGACACATAGTGGAAACAAAGACTGCTTCGCTAAAAGACATGTTCGACTGGTTTGTTAACCACTTCATTGAGAGAGTTCTTGCTCAACAACATAAAGATCTTGATGCTCAGTTGGCAGATCGTTTCTCCACTACATTTAGTTCTTATAAAAGTGGTGATAAACGAGAGAGAAGACGAGGATATGATAAAGTTAAGCACATGTTGGTTCCTCGTCTTGAGAACATTGTGGATCTTGATATTATCTCTAAGAAGTCTGGACCATTCTATTTGTATACCGATAAAGCTAGAATTATTTGCCAATCTATTTATGAACCATTAGTTCAAGGTAAAAAGCTCACAGATGATGATATATTCTCTAACCTTGCTAAGGTCTATGGTATTTATGAGAGAGCTAAGATAGAAGATGTACTAAAGGAGACTATACTCGGCTTCAATGTGATAGCAGAACCTCCTCTAAAAGTTGTCCCAATCAAAGTGCTTCGAGATTTTGTTTGCATAAATAGCATTATATCTGGAAAGCAAATAATTCTCCCAAAAGATTTTGAGAGAGTGGAAAAATTTCTTTCGAGGGAATTCTACGGCAAAGTCATATTATTTGAAGATATGGAAGGACATATATCCCATATCAGTATACACGATGAAGTTAAAGACAAATTATTTGCCAATCTTCATGACTATTCAAGACAAATCGGTGAATAACTTTGGCTACTTCTCCAAGACCCGGAGCTTTACGTAGGGGAACCCGATTCGAAATAGCGTGTCAAGATTTGTTTGAAGCATTGGATTACACAACAGTATTCGAAAATGAAGAATTTCCGTGCAAGCATCCACAAGAACATAGGAAAAGGTTACATGAAATTGACCTTTTGTTAAAATTTGAAGGGAAGTTCTTCCTAAAGCCTTGGTGTTCGACAAAAAGACCGCTAATTGAATGCCATTCAAATATTAAAAAACCCTCAACAAGGAAAGACAGGACACAGCTAGTAAAAGATGTCTTGGAAAGAATAGAGTGTGTAAAAGATTATGGGTACGATGTGACTTGTGGTATAGTTACCACTAATTCAACTCTTCCAGGCTTGTTCAAAATATTACATCGCGGTAAGAAGTTTTTTGTTTGGGATCAAACAAGAATGACTTTTTATGCATACAAGATTTTTAAATTCAGAGGAATGGAATCCAGTCTTTTTCAAATTAAAGAACGAAAGATCAATGATGAGACCTCGTTTTTATGGGCAGCCCAAAAACATGAAAAACAAGAACAATATCTCCACAATGTTGGGATTTTTTTTGATAAAACTATCAGAAAAAAACGAGTTTCTCAGGTAAACGCTACTGATTTAAGAGCAGGAATTAACCACATAAAAAACGAGATACTGAAAAAAAATCTTAGCTTCGCCAAATTATATGTTGACCTTTTTTCCATTTCAGGTTTCACTCGCACAATCTATGATAAGAAGGATGATTTTGGAAAAAGACTTTCAACAAATGAAATTTCGGTTGCGATAGAAAAAGTCTTAGACGTTGAGACAACCCCTTGGTGGGCGCTTATAAAATGAAAAGGTTGGACAAGCTTGCTAGTAATACCGCTGTTATAGATCTATTTGCAGGTCCCGGAGGCTTGAGTCTTGGTTTTCAGAAGGCTGGATTTAAAATAGTTGCTGCCATAGAGTTTGACGAGAATGCAGGCAAGACATACGAACATAACTTTCCTAATACCACACTGTTAAAGGATAAAATTGAAAATGTTGATCCGCAGAAATTGTTGGATATCCTCGTCAAAGGATCCTACCCCCGTGTTGTTTTAGTAGGTGGTCCTCCATGCCAACCGTTTTCTACTGCAAACCGCCAAACGAATGGAACGGATAATCCGCAAGCTTCAGCGGTAGACTATTTCGTAACTTTCATTGAGAGAATCAAGCCAGATGCCTTTCTATTTGAGAATGTTGTAAGCTTCCAAAATATGAATCAAGGACGATCAATGGAAATTTTTAATCAAAGACTTCAAGACATAGGATTCCAGACTAGTGTAAAAATTATTCAGTTTGAGAATTTCAATGTACCACAACGTCGTCGGAGATTAATTGTCGGAGGCTTGAAAAAAGATTACCAAACAAATTTCAAACTTTGTCCGAAAGAGAATAATGGAACAAAAATTACAGTTAAAGACGCAATTTCTGATTTACCGCTTCTGGGTGATGGTGGAGGGGGAATGGATGAAATGGATTATCCAAGGCGCAGAAAGCTCACTCCATATCAAAGAAAAGTTAGAAACGGCTCGATAAAACTCCATAATCATTGGTGTAGTAAGAATAGCAAAGAAGTGGTTAATACAATGAAGTATATAAAAAGAGGTTCAAGTCTCAATAAATCCTGGGAAAGTCTCCCTGAAAGCATAAAAGCACGGTACAAGAATCCTAAAGCAATTCATAATAATATCTATAAACGACTCTCCTGGAGAGAGCTCTCACCGACAATAGTACATGCTAGACGTGCTATGTTACTTCATCCACGGGTAAACCGTATAATAACTGTAAGAGAGGCGGCCAGAATTCAAAGTTTTCCAGATACATTTCAGTTTAAGGGCGGCATTCATAGCCAATATCAACAGGTGGCAAATGCTGTACCCCCTGAGGCAACTAGCGCAATAGCGAAATCTATTTTATTTCATTTTTGTCAAAATAATTGACGTCTGGGAGAAATCACTAGAAAGGACAAGTGATTTTTTGGAAAAAAAAGATATTTTTGTAGAAAAACTGCTTGGATGGTTTGCAAAAAACAGACGGGATTTCAGTTGGCGTAATACAAATGATCCTTACAAGATTTTGGTTGCTGAAATGATGCTTCAGAAAACAAATTCAAAACAAGTTGCCAAACTTTTTGATAGATTTGTAGAGAAATATCCTTCTCCAGCATCTTTGGCAAAAGCTCGGGTTCTGGAAATCGAGAATATGATAACCCCTTTGGGAATGGAGCATACAAGAGCGGACCGCTTTAAAAAATGGGCAAAAGAAATTGCGAACAAGTTTAACGGAAAAATTCCAGACAATAGAGTGGATCTTCTCGCTCTTCCTGGAGTTGGAAATTATATTGCCAACTCTGTCCTATGCATGGCATACGGTAAAGAATTACCACTAATGGATACTAATATAGTTAGAGTACTTACCCGGGTCTTTGGCATAAAGTCTTTAAAAGCTCGTCCAAGGACAGACAAAGAATTATGGGATAAAGTAGCAAGAATGATTCCAAAAGGCAAAGCGAGAAATTTCAATCTAGGAATTATCGATTTCGGCGCCTTAGTTTGCTTAGCCAAGAGTCCTAAGTGCAATAGTTGTCCCATGAGCAATTTTTGCTTATATTTTGAAGAAGTTGTTAATAGGTAAAGATTAAAATAAACCAGAGCCTTGCTCGCTGTCCTGATACTTTTGCGACGCTGTTGAATAATTTGCGCGCATAGTTGGAAGCGTAGAATGTTATGAAGAAAATGCGCTCCGGGTTTTCTAACCAAGTATTTTCGAAACGGTTCTTTTTCCACGGTTTTTTCGCCAAAAATAGTTTAAATCACGGATCTTTCTCAATTTTCTTAATTATACTGGGGCTAAAGCCGTTTTACCATCTGTTACGCCGGATCGTGTCCGTAGCCGTGTGAACCTTTCAAGCTCAGATATCGGTGATTCCATTGTCACAGAGTTCATTATTGACGCTTGCGCCGAAATCATGCTTGAAACAGGCAGGACAATCGATTACCAGAACTGTGATCAGGTTGAAGCTTCTTGCATAACAGATCTTGCAGCACTTTATTGCCTAGCATATCTAAGGGGTGCGTGCGCATCCGCGCATATCATCGCGTTAACGCTTAACCTGTTCGCCCACTGTTTCCGTTCCCAGACGGTGCGATTAGTCCATACCCCTCGCGATTCGGAAAATCTTGAAATTTTTTCCGTTCCCTAGCGATGCAATCTGTTGGCTGGTTTTGTCGTGCATACTCCTTTGGGGTTTTTGGTGCGTTGGTTGGTTTGAGGTGTTGTGAAAGGGTTAGCGTACTCTGGGACCATCTTAAACAGTAAACGGTTTGAGTTTTTCTTTGTCCGCTAAGTGTCTGCGACGACGTATGTACAGTCTAATCAAAATGATGTCAATCACTAGGAGTAGAATACCTATTAGCAAAAGTTGACCGCGAATAAATCCGTAATATTCTTTAACAAACCATTCTTCTGTTTCAAGAATCCAAATCGGTTTGGAATCTATCAAGAAGAAGCTCGGCAGTATCATTAAGCAACTTCCGAGGATTGCAGACATTATCCCAATGGGTAAGGGATAATTCCTGATTTTCTTGATTGAACCGAACCGACTTTTAAGAAACCCGAATAATCGGTCAACCTGTTCCTCTGCTTCCTCAATACTTTGCCCTTTTTCCATATCAAAATTATCGAGTGGTTCATCGGTCGAATCATCTAAAATTCCTAACTCGTTAATGACGAAAGGTAGAACAAAGATGCCGAATATGAGCAGAGTTACAAACAACGCGGTATTACTCGAAATAGTAAATGTGCCGAAAAATGCGAATGAGCCGACAATTAACGCTTCGACCGTCCATCTATAATCGGTAATCATTAAGTATCCAATCAAAATCAGGAAAAGGACGGTAACCGAGGTTAACGCGATTCTTATTTTTGTCTTGTTCTCCATTTTTTTATGCCCCGCAACACATACGCGCGAATAAAACTTAATCCAATTATTAACGACAGAAATCCTAAGGACACAAAAACGAAATATCGAATGTTGAAATACGCGCGATCTAATATAAGAATATACGGTGGAACGGTAGAGTTCCATACGTAGCCTGGCGGAATTAGTTCGGGCGCTGGTGGAAAATCATACTCTACTCTTTCTGGTTTAAACCAAAACATGCTTTCAGAACCGTTTAGAATTGGAATCCAGAGCGCTAATCCGATAATTATGAAAACCACGCCAAACACTAACGAATATTTATCGATGAAAGCGACAATACTATTTGGGTTTATGTTTTTCTTCTTACCTTCGAGCCTCATAAAAAATAATATCACAAAAAAAGCGAACATAATCGCGCCTATAGTTATTGCGCTATTTATCCAAAGGTTTTCTGGATTCACGGTTTATTCCCCATCGATATGTAAACCTACGAGCCAGCCGACTGCGATTTCCGTAACCCCAACGGATATTCCTATTATTAAATTCAGGAACATTGAAAATGTGATTTCGTCGCTTAACTGGTTCCATGGTGCTTCGATTCCTAACCAACCCGTTAGGATTAGGATCAACCCGCCCATAAAATAGAAGAATCGGGTTCCTCTTTTCAATTTAACTTACCTCGAGCGCGCGAAAAATAAGTTTAAAGCTGAGCCGTTATAACCATTTGGGCTTGGTTCAGTCGAATGAACATGATTAGCGCATGTATTACTCTTTTGGGACTTCTTGGAGCTTTGTTAGGCTTGGGTGCTGGTACGGTGAAAAACTTAACATATTCTGGGAGCAGTTTTATGTCTTGGCGGGTTGAAGCATTGATGTGTACTATGGGAATTTGAGAGAATCATTTATAGTTATATTACGTGGTTCACTCAATCTTCTGTAGTGCATCTAAGCAAAGGCACCTTAAGTTAACAATGGACTACTTCGATCACTTCGCACAGTTCACAGCGTACCTAGTTCATGGATGTAATTAATCCGATAACGCACATTATAACGTTATATGAAGAAGCGAAGAAGTCGAAGAAGACCCGTTTCGAGTTGCCCGCCTACATTCATAAATGCCCAATAACGTCAGGCACAAAATCTAATCGAAAAGACTAGACCATGGACGAAGAAAACCTATAGCCATCAATGTTCGATGCGCCACGGTTCGACAAAGAAAATGTTCAAGTCAGGTCAAAATCTACACTTATTATTAGATAATAGTATTGAGCTGAGCTGGTTACGGGCATAAAAAATAATCGGGAAGGTTAATGCCTTTCGACAATAACCTTCCCATTTTGTAGGTTATGCGCAACCTTCCAACCATCCTGAAGGTATCCGATTAATTCGTTTTCGTTGACCTCTTTGAAGGTTAGGCAATTTTTTCCGTTCGGGCAATCCGAAACCTCGCGCAATAATTCCTGAATCATCTTGTCGCTGCGGATAACGTGTGCCCTCGACCTATACGCCGTTGTTATCTCCTTCAAAAACCTCTGCCGATGTTCGGGCTGTAGCGCCTCCATCCGCGTTCGCATCTCAGCCAATAAAACCTCTGTTTCGTCAGGTTTAGGGTTTATGTCGATGTGCCGATATGCTTCCATGTATAATTTTAGCTGCTCAGGCTTCGGTGGTATAATATAACGCGATTCGATATCTGATTTTCCACCTTTGACTTTGTGCCCCATCCAGTATTTGAGGATAATCGGGTGGACTTTGCCGATTGCCAGATATGTTTCGAAGAATTTGCGGAGCCGATGCGATGAGATTTTTGCGCCCGTTTTATCGCTGAGTCGCCACAATATAGCAACGATGCCTCTCGTATTCAATCGCTTACCCATCTTCTTTTTATGCACGAATAGGGGCGAATCCTCGTTGACCTGGAATCCACTATGCTTTCTGAAGGCAATATATTTTGATAATAGTTCCATTGTGTTTGGTCCAACGAATGTTTCGTAATTTATTCCCTCTTTAGCGCGATATGTTCGAATATACCCGAATCCATTGCCGTGGTCTTCAATGTCCCCGATATTCAACCTTAACGCGTCGTCCTGACTCATCCCGCTGTCCTTCAGAAATAATGTGATAAACTTTTCTGTAATATCGGTGAAAGGCAGGATTTTTTCGGTTAAGTCCTCCAATGTAACGGGGAAAATCGTTCCTGAATGGAACTCTGGGGTCTTTGCGCTTAACCCGATTGACGCGTTGTATTTGAAAAAGGACATTATTGCTGTAAAATGGCTCGCGGCTCGCGCTCGTCCGATTTTATGATTGTCGATTACCCACGGGATAAAGAAATCGATTTTGTCGTTCCATTCGTCAACTGCCTTATGAACGCTTTTGTCGAGATCTGCCTTATATTGTGCGATTATTTCGTCAGGTGTTTTTTCGAGGTATTCGCAGAATCGTTTAAGCGCTATTGCATAGACTTTTTGGGTGCCTAGCTTTTCGCCGTATTGTTTGCGGAGCTTAAGGAACCATCGTTGACCCGTTTTGAATGATTTTACCCATTCGATGCGTTTTATGTCGCTCGGGTTTAATGTAACCATTTTTTTCATTCCTCCTCGGTGCTTTTTATTTTTAGTGTAGGCGGTGCGCTACATATAGATTTCTCTCGTAATTTGTAGAAGAACTTATTTATTTCTACAAAAAACAAGAAAAACGCGCCCCTTCTTGATCCGTACAGCCAAAAACAATGAAAAAAGAATAAGATTTGAAGCATCCGCTCAGAGTTACAGATTCTCCGCGGTTA
>Ga0315547_1002188_pt1 | contig 14080 bp, 13 predicted proteins | sample SalMarSW160240MG_2_FD_202542 | JGI IMG/M metagenome (GOLD analysis project Ga0315547, IMG submission 202542) | Salt marsh sediment microbial communities from the Plum Island Ecosystem LTER, Massachusetts, United States - Salt Marsh Sediment SW1601-240 ... | reverse complement strand
AGCGCCGGGCTTCGAACCCGTAGGTCGCAGGTTCGAATCCTGCCGGGCGCATTGAAAGCTTCAAAGGGCCGTTAGCTCAATTGGCAGAGCAACTGACTCTTAATCAGTAGGTTAGAGGTTCGATTCCTCTACGGCCTACCATAAATTAAAAAAAGGTTTCCGAGAAATTCTTGGAAACCTTTTTTCTTTTTCATAGTAATCTTACCGAGTTTGAATCCCTTACCAGAAGATTCATTACAAAAATTTCTAACGCAGTGATTTCAAATAAAGAATTTCAAAAACTCATTTATATGATGCAAAGATATAAAGGTGCTATATCAAAGTTTACAGAGATTGCCGTTGACTTATTGAGTAAAATAATAAAATATTCAAGTGCATTGAAAGAAGCTGGAGAAAAGATACCTGCTTAGGTATTGGCCATAATCAGATGGAAGCATCTCAACCTATGGGAAAATGATGATAACTATATTTCGTGATAATAAAGGAGTTGAAAATGACATCTGAAAATAAGAGAAAGTCGAATGAATTTCCACCTTCATTCGAAAGTAAGTGCATCAACACGATTCGTTTTTTAGCGGTAGATGCGGTGCAGAAGGCTAATTCGGGTCACCCCGGTATGCCCATGGAGGCCTCTGACTTAGCTTATGTGCTCTGGACTAAAATCATGAGGTACAATCCTAAAAATCCACAATGGCCAAATCGCGATCGCTTTGTTTTATCGGCTGGCCATGGCTCCATGCTGTTATATGCTATGCTCTATCTGACCGGGTATAACCTTACACTCGACGAGATAAAGGCTTTTCGACAATGGAATAGTAAAACCCCCGGACATCCCGAGTATGGCTGTGCATCTGGTGTGGAAACTACTACGGGCCCATTGGGCCAGGGCTTTGCAACCGGCGTTGGCATGGCCATGTCTGAGAGGTTTCTGGCCAACCGTTTTAACAGGCCAGACTTTCCGCTGGTTGATTACTTTGTTTACTCTTTGGTGAGTGATGGAGATATTATGGAGGGAGTCTCTTCTGAGGCGGCTTCTCTGGCAGGGCACATTGGTCTGGGAAAACTGATCTATATCTATCTGGATAATCGGATAACGATCGAGGGGCCCATCGATTTTGCCTTGAGTGAGGATGTAGGGCGCCGCTTTGATGCTTACAACTGGCACGTACAGCATGTAAATGGCTATGATTTAGCAGGGATAGAGCAGAGCATTCAACAAGCCAAAGAAGAGAAATCAAAACCATCTCTTATTATTGCGAGGACTAATATTGCGTATGGGAGCCCCAACAAGCAAGACTCTGCTGATGCCCATGGAGCGCCATTGGGGGAAGAAGAAGTAGTGCTGACCAAGAGAAACCTTCAATGGCCTGAGACCCCCGCATTTCTCGTCCCCGAGGATGTGCTTTTCCATTTTAGACAAGCGGAAAAATATGGACAAGAACACGAGAAACAATGGTTGTCTCTCTGGCAAATCTATAAAAAGTCCTATCCTGAACTTGCCCATGAGTGGGAGAATATGCATAAAGACCCTGATCCTTCTCAGTGGGAAAATTCTTTACCTCTTTTTAAACCAGAAGATGGGGCCATAGCAACTAGGTCTGCCTCTGGCAAAGTGCTGCAAGCAGTTGCGCCTCACCTTCCTGGCCTTATCGGTGGCTCAGCAGATTTGGCACCCTCAAACAATACCTTTCTGAAAGACTTCGGGGAGTTCAAAAACACAGGTGGCCGCAACATTCATTTCGGTATTCGTGAGCATGCCATGGGGGCGATTTTGAATGGCATGGCCCTCAGCGGAGCCCTCATCCCTTATTGCGGCACTTTTCTGATCTTTTCCGATTACATGCGACCCGCTATTCGTTTAGCAGCAATGATGGGATTGCCTGTGATTTATGTTTTCACTCACGATTCCATCGGGCTGGGAGAGGATGGTCCCACACATCAACCTATCGAGCAGCTTTCCATCTTGAGAGCCATGCCAAACCTGATGGTTATCCGCCCTGCGGATGCCCAGGAGACAGTAGAGGCATGGAAAATAGCCCTGAGCCGTCGAGATGGCCCAATCGCACTGATTCTGACACGACAGAAATTACCTATCATTGATAGGGATCGCTATACTAAAGCAAGTGGACTTAGACGCGGTGCCTATGTTTTGGCCGATGCCCCTGAATCAAAACCTGAACTGATCTTGATAGGCACAGGGTCAGAGGTGCCTATTCTGCTGTCGGCATATGAGCAATTGATAGGTCAGGGCATTCAAGTTCGAGTGGTCAATGTTCCATGCTGGGAACTTTTTGAAATGCAGTCTAAAGACTATCACGAGGAAGTGTTGCCATCTCATGTAAATGCGCGCCTTGCAGTTGAAGCAGGCTGCCCATATGGATGGGAGCGATACACTGGGGCACAGGGAAAAATCATCGGTATAGATCGCTTTGGGGCCTCAGCTCCAGGAGAAGAGCTCTTTCAACAATTCGGTTTCACCGTAGAGCATGTTATAAAGGATGCCAAGGAACTTTTAAGCAGTGTATAGGTACAGCGATATTTTCCGCATCAGAGGTGGTGAATGCAGATAAAACATTCGCCAATAAAGGATTAAATGAAAACATATCTTGACTGTATTCCCTGCTTTTTCAATCAAGCGCTTCGTGCAGGTCGAATAGCAACAGATGATGAAAGAAAGATAAAAAGAATTTTGGATGAGATAGGAATGGTGCTCAAGGACATTCCTCTTGAAAGCACTCCACCAGAAACTGGAAGGCTAATATATGAAAAAGTAAGAGAAATCACAGGGAACTATGATCCTTATAAAGAAATAAAGATTGAAAGCACTCACAAATCCCTCTCTTTATACCATTCTTTAAAACAGAAGGTCGAACAATCAGATGATAGTCTTCTTTCAGCGATAAGAATTGCGATTGCTGGTAATATAATCGACTTTGGTGTGAATAGAAATTTTGATATTGAGAGAGAAATACATGAAGTGCTCGAAAAAGATTTTGCAATATATGATTACACTAAATTCAAGGAGTGTTTAGACAAAACTGATGAAATTCTTTATATTGGCGATAATGCCGGGGAATCTGTTTTTGATAGAATTTTGATAGAAGAATTAAAAAAGCCAGTGATATATATTGTGAGAGATGAACCCGTTATCAATGATGTAACATATGATGATGCAATACTGGCAGGAATAGATAAAGTTGCGACTATAGTATCATCCGGGACAAATGCTCCTGGTACCATACTTACAACATGTAGCAATAAATTTAGAAAGATATATAACGACGCAAAATTTGTGATAAGTAAGGGACAAGGAAACTATGAGGGGCTTTCTGATGAAAAAAAGCCTATATTTTTTCTGTTAAAGGCAAAATGCTATGTCATAGCTAAGGATATTGGCGTTACCGAAGGGGATATTGTGTTGAAAGGAATAAATGTGTAATAAATTGGGTAAAATCTTGACCTTACATGCCTCTGCCTCCCCCTCTTCCTCCTCCCCTACCACCTCCTCTACCACCTCCTCTACCCATTCTTTTCCCGCTTCCCATGCCTCTACCTCTGCCTTTTCCTCTTATATCACCACTTTTTTGCCACTGGTCCGATTTTCCCTGGTCTATTTCGGTTTTAGCCTCTGTTACTATGCGACGAACTACTGAAGAAAGATAGGAAAACAAGCTTAAAACAATACCTGTGCCCGCTTCAACAAAGGTCTCTGTTTTATTCTTTGCTCCAGGCTCTGCTTGGGACATACGGTACCCTGCACTACTGCTTGCTTTTGCACTGAACTCTGCGTCTGAGTAAACTTTTGCTTGTGGGGAAGTTTTCTCCGGCTCCAGCGGCCTTTTTGAGGATAAAAAGAATTTCACCGTCTCATAGGCCTCATTAACTTCCTTTAATCTATCCTCAGCCTTTTGTTGTAGCCGAGGATTGTTGGAAAAACGATCCGGATGCCAGATATTGACCATATCTTTATAGGCCTGTTTTGCCTCATTTAGGGTAGCATCATGTTTAAGCTCAAGAATGTCTAAACATCGTCGAATATCCATTGTATCTTTCTTTGCCTCCTAAAAAAATAACTCTCCATTCTACCACCTGATCTCTCAGGCAATGTCTCCACCATTGTCCTGGGTAATGAAACTAATCTCCTTTTTCTCACCAACCCACGTACCACGGGCACTTTAGCCATATATTGATCTCCTCTCAAAATCTTTTGATTATGATGGCTGGCCTTAAAGTACAAATCGTGGAAAAAAGTTAATCAATAGAGAATAGATCCGAGAAAGAAGAATATGCTATGGCATAGGAAGAAAATGCTTGCCGCTAATGGTCAGAAGAAGAGGGTCTCTTTTTGCCCTTCTTTCATTATCAAAAACCATTGGTCCGGTTACACTATCAAAATATCTATTTCCTGCTAATGCAGAGCGAAAATTCTCTCTTGTCTTTATATCTTTGCCTTTTTCCTTTAAAATTTCTTTGACTATTCGGATAGTATCGTAGCCTATTGCAGCAAGAAATTGTGGCTCCTGGCCAAAACTTGTTCTGTACTGCTCGACAAAACTATCTACACCTATATAACCGCTACCAGAAAAGAATCCAGATGGAAATATTGCTCCATGAACATATCTTCCGGCGATGTCTATTAATTTGGGAGAGTTCCAAAGATTTGTTCCTAAAAGGGTTACCCCCAAAACATCATGATAGGCTAATTGAGATGCTATAAGGCCTGCCCTTTCATAACTGTCCGGGATAAAGACAGCATCAAAATCAACGATAGGTTTCAGTTCCTCTTCTAAATCTTGTTCTTCAGCCTTCGCTTCCGCTTCCACCTTCAGTTCTTCGATGTTCTGTTCTAATTGTTCCTTATCCCTTTCTTTATCTTCCTCTTCTTCCTCAATGTTTTGTTTCGGCCTGGGATAGAAAAGACCAACCATTTTTTTTATCTCTACTGCAAAATCTGTACTCTTCGGATCATATGACTCTACTGCGGTTATTACCCCTCCATTTGACTCAACCTTATCCCATAGTTTATCCGTGAAGTATCTGCCATAAGAATTGGCAGGATAGAGAATAGCAAATCTCTTTAAACCCATCTCTCCCATAACCTTATTTACTAAACTTCTTAGCTGGTCCTCTGGATTAAGGCAATTCTGAAAAACCATCTCTCCCTTTTTGGTAATGGCTTCACTCTGGCTTAAGGTGATTATGGGCATACCTAATTCTTGAGCCTTTTCCACAACCCCCTCAGCTACCTTGCTAATAAGAGGTCCTATAGTAACAAGTGCCCTCTCTTTGACTGCCAGCTCTTTTATAGCCTCAATTGCTGTTTCAGGATCACCTTCTGTGTCCCTGATAACAAGCTCCAAAGATGAAAGGCTTTCTTCGTTCTTCTGAAAGATATCAAAACCGAGCTCGAGACCGTTGAGTACCTCCTGTCCATACATAGCAAATGGACCACTCAGAGGCAAAAGGCAGCCAACAACATTAGGACGCACTTCCAATCTCTCATCAATCATTTGGAGTATTTCTTGAGGCTTTATATCCCATTCCTCTTCCGGTGTAAAATTCACCACCTTTAATACTGTCTCGCGTGCCTCCTCTAATCTACCCGAGATAAGATAAAATAGTGCACGCTGGTAGTAGATGGGATAAATAAGATCAGATTCTTCAGCATAGGCAGCCATTTTTATGAGTTCGTCTTGCGTGGCTTGATAGATAAGGTCTAAAAGTTGCAACCTTATTTTTTCCTTCTCCTCTCCTTTCACTGATGATGATTCCAATACCTTGAGCCACCAATAAAATGCCCGTGGATTATTATGTAATTCTTTTAAGGTTTGGCCTAAAAGAAAAAATACTTCTTCTCTGCCAGGATAATATGTATAAATCTCAAGCCAGCGTAAAGCAGATAATCTTGATTCCGGGTATTTCTTCAAGTGGAAATATGTCTTGGCAGTTAAAATGTGGATCTCAGCCCTTCTTTCCACGGGATATTCTTCGATAACATCTAAAAACAGGGGCAAGGCCTCCTCATACTGGTTCGTATTATAATATATAGTTGCCTTCCTCGTTAATGCATCTCTAACCCTATCTCCTTTTGGTTCTACCTTGAGGTATAGGTCGTAAGCCGCCAGTGCCTTTTCATATTTTTTCTCACTCCAATATCGCTCAGCCTCTGAGAAATAATCGATGACTATTTTCTTTTCAGGCGGTTCCTTTACAGCTAACTTCTCAGGCGGTTCCTTTAAGATTATCCTCTTCTCACAAGAGAATACAAAAAAGGCCATTACCGCTATCAAAACAGTAATGGCCTTTATAAAATAAGGGGCTTTATTTATTGTCATCCTTTACTTCCTCAAAATCTGCGTCAACAACCTCCTCATCCTTTTTCGCTGTCTCTTGTTCCGCAGGGCCTGCCTCTGGACCAGCTTGTCCTTGTGATTGGGCAGCCTGGGCATACAAAACTTCAGCTATTTTATGTGAAACCTGCGTCAATTCCTCTGAAAGCCGTTTAATTTCTGATGTATCTTCACCCTCCATAGCCTTTTTAAGGTTACCTATGGCATTATCTATCTCTCCTTTTGTGCCAGCATCGATTTTATCTCCAGCCTCTTTAAGAGATTTTTCAGTAGAGTAGATAAGGGAATCAGCAGCATTTCGAGCATCAACAAGCTCCCTCTTTTTTTTATCCTCTTCACCGTGAAGCTCAGCATCCTTGACTAACCTCTCAATTTCCTCCTCACTGAGACCACTTGAGGCTGTTATCCTGATGGATTGTTCCTTCCCCGTTCCCATATCTTTTGCAGATACATTAACAATTCCATTTGCATCAATATCAAAGGTTACCTCTATCTGAGGCATACCTCTTGGCGCTGGTGGAATCCCAACCAGTTCAAAGCGACCAAGGGTTTTATTGTAGGCAGCCATTTCCCTCTCACCTTGAAGGACATGGATAGACACAGCAGGCTGGTTATCTGCAGCAGTTGAAAATATCTGGCTTTTTTTGGTAGGTATCGTAGTGTTTTTCTCAATCAGCTTGGTGAAAACAGAACCAAGGGTCTCAATTCCCAGGGAAAGGGGAGTAACATCAAGCAAGAGAACATCCTTTACATCTCCCTTTAACACCCCTCCCTGTATAGCTGCACCGACCGCAACAACCTCATCAGGGTTAACACCCTTGTGCGGCTCTTTACCAAAGATCTGCTTTACCTTCTCCTGAACCATAGGCATCCTGGTCATCCCGCCAACCAGAATAACCTCATTAATATCATCAACCTTCAAACCGGAATCCTTTATGGCAAGTTTGCAGGGCTCGACTGTTTTATCAACCAAATCCTCTACAAGAGACTCGAGTTTTGCCCTGGTGAGTTTAATATTCAAATGTTTCGGCCCGCTTGCATCAGCAGTAATAAAGGGAAGATTAACGTCTGTCTCCATTGCGGTGGAAAGTTCCATTTTTGCCTTCTCAGCCGCCTCTTTCAGACGTTGTAATGCCATTTTGTCATTCCTAAGATCAATCCCTTGATCCTTCTTGAACTCATCAGCAAGGTAACCAATAACTCTTTGATCAAAGTCCTCACCCCCTAAATGGGTGTCTCCGTTTGTGGATTTAACCTCAAATACCCCATCACCTATCTCCAGGATAGAAATATCAAAGGTCCCACCCCCAAGATCAAACACAGCAATCTTTTCTTCCTTCTTTTTATCCAGACCATAGGCAAGTGATGCAGCCGTAGGTTCATTAATAATCCGTTGAACATTCAATCCCGCTATCTTTCCAGCATCCTTTGTTGCCTGTCTCTGGCTGTCATTAAAGTAGGCCGGAACGGTAATGACAGCATCAGTTACCTTTTCACCAAGATATTCTTCAGCAGTCTGCTTCATTTTCTGCAATACCATTGATGAAATCTCCGCTGCACTATGATCCTCGCCTCTGACAGTTATCTGAGCATCAGCATTTTTTGCCTTGGTAATCTTGTAAGGGGATATCGTAACATCTTTTTGAACCTCAGGTGAATCAAACTTTCTTCCAATTAGTCTTTTAACCGCATAGACGGTGTTCTCCGGATTGGTGATTGCCTGTCTTTTTGCAGTCTGCCCTGTGAGCCGTTCTCCACTATCAGTAAATGCCACAACAGAAGGTGTGGTCCGATTCCCTTCAACATTGGCAATCACCTTTGGGTCACCTCCCTCCATGAGAGCTACACAGGAATTTGTGGTTCCCAAATCGATTCCGATTATTTTAGCCATTATCTCCTCCTTAACAAATATTATTATCTGGAAAAATCGTCTAAACTCATGAGTGAGCTCACGTTAACATACTTTATTTCTTTAATTTTAAGCACTTTTAACTTCATTTTTACTATTTTTTTGTGAGACTATAACCATTGATGGCCTAATCAAACGCTCATTGAGCAGATAGCCCTTTTGCAACTCCATTATGATATGTCCCTCAGCAATCTTATCATCTATCTGTTGTGAAATTGCCTCATGAAAATTGGGGTCAAATGGTTTTCCTACTGCCTCAACCTCTTTAAGACCTGATTTTTCTAACGTTTTCATGAGACCACCCAATGTCATTTCAAGACCCTTAACTAACCCTGATGGGTCAGTATCATTGTTCGCGTGAGATATCGCCTTTTCGAGATTATCAATAGCTGGTAAAATCTCCTTGATGAGAGACTCATTTGCGAATTTTGCCAAATCCTCTCTCTCTTTCTTTCCTCTTTTTTTAATATTTTCCATTTCAGCATAGGTTCGCGTATAAAGCTCGTAATTTTGTTGTGCCTTTATCTCAATTTCTTTTACCTTTTCCAAGAGTTCCCGTTTTGTCATTTCCTCTATCTTCTTCACCTTCTTTTCTTTACTCTTCTCGCGGGAGTTTTCATATTGTTCTTTAAGGTTTTCTGCTTTTTTTTCCTTTTGTTTATCCATCTCTTTGTAGGCCTTTACCTTATCCCCTTCTTCGTCTATTTTAATATCTATTTCACTCATACGCGAGCTCTTATTATTGATTAATAATAGAGATTAGTATTGAAAAATGTTAAGCATCAATAGAGGTGTTGTCAAGGGAAGTGATAAAAGAAGTGGAGGGCTTACAGGCCTTTCCCTGTTAATCTCTCAAGGGCCTCAAGATATTTGTCTCTTGTAATCTGAATTATTTCTGCTGGTAATTTTGGCGGGGGTGGCTTTTTTGGCCAATCAAGGCTATTGAGGTAATCCCTTAAAAATTGCTTGTCAAAACTCTTTTGAGCTCTTCCTGGCTTATATTCATCCATGGGCCAGAATCTGGATGAATCCGGGGTTAATATCTCATCAATTAGCATAATATTATCATCTACAAGCCCAAATTCGAACTTGGTATCAGCTATGATGATGCCATTCTTAGAGGCCAGGTCTCTTCCATATTGGTATATCTTTAAACTAATTCCTCGCATCTGTCTGGCTATATCTTCTCCCACAACATGTGCGGCATCCTCAAAGGAAATATTTTCATCATGAATTCCCGCCTCAGCTTTTGTAGATGGTGTGAAAATCGGTTCTGGCAATATATCTGACTCTTTCAGTTTCTCAGGAAGAGGGACCCCTGAGATACTCCCCTGATCCTGATACTCAAGCCAACCGGAACCTGAAACATAACCCCTTACAATGCACTCTACTGGAAAAGGCTTTGCTTTATGGACCAGCATGCTCCTATCCAAAAGATAGTCTTTATAAGGCTTGCACGATTCAGGATATTCATCCGGATCAGCGGTGATTACATGATTATCAATTATGGAAGAGGTTTTTTCAAACCAAAAGAGCGATATCTTTGTTAAGATTTTCCCCTTATCTGGAATTGGGTCATCCATAACCACATCAAAAGCCGACATCCGATCAGTAGCAACTATAAGCAAGGTATCTCCCACCTCATAGATATCCCTGACCTTCCCTCTATTAATCAATTTTAAATTGGGAAAATGCGTTTCCCTGATTACTTGTTCTGACATAACTATGCCTCTCTGAATTCCTATCCCGCATTTCGCCCTTTAAATATCCTGTTAAAAACTATATAATATAAAATGCAAAAAAAGCAATGTCCGTTGGAAGTTGTCCGTTATCCGTTGAAAAAAAGGAAAAATCAATCAATTCAAATAAATAGAAACAAAAAGGAGGTTAGTTTTTATTTCATCTATGTGTTTAGAGATACAAAACAACAAACGACTGACAACTATACTTTGAGCGGTTATAATTAGCGCTTTTAGGTTCATTAATTGACCTTAAATTTCAGACCCAGGACGATCATTGGCCTGCCCTGGCGCGACTTCCTCGGCAAATATCGCAATGTCTATATTATTTATAAGTCCTGGCAATACAGCCTCAGCATTGCATGCCAGGTCTGGGCCAGGGAGTGATGGGCAAGGGAAAAAGTGGTTCACTTGATACAAAAACGTAATTTATGGCCGTGTATAGTATAACTACTGACATTATTATAAGAGAGCAGTATAGACAATACAAAAGATCTTTTGTATATAAAAAAACGAAACATTGAAATTAAACTTCAAAATACGATTAATGAATTAGAAATAGAAAGCGAGAATATGGTCGAATTAGATTTTAAAAAAGGTGATGGAATTTTGCCAGCCATTGCGCAGGATTTTAAATCTGGAAAGGTTTTAATGCTGGCCTATATGAATAGCCATGCGTGGAGACTCACCCTCCAGACTGGAGAGGCCCATTACTGGAGTCGCACACGCGGAGAAATCTGGCATAAGGGGGAGACCTCGGGAAATATCCAGATAGTGAAAGAAATTATTGTGGACTGTGACTATGATACTATCCTACTCAAGATAGAGCAAAGAGGGGGAGCAGCCTGCCATCTCGGATATGAGAGCTGCTTCCATAACAAAGTTGACAATAACGGAGAAGAAACTATCATAGGAAAAAAAATATTTGACCCAGAAAAGGTATATAAAAATGAATTTGCTTAAGCTTGGAATACCAAAGGGGAGCCTGCAAGATGCCACACTCAAACTATTTAACAAATCAGGGTGGAATATCTCTATCACTGATCGGAATTACTTTCCTGAAATAAATGATAAGGCTCTTGCATGCTCAATCTTGAGGGCTCAGGAAATGCCAGTCTATGTAGAAAACGGAACTATAGATGTAGGCCTTACCGGTAGAGATTGGAAAGAAGAAAATGAATCAGATGTTGTTATTGTTGCCGATTTAATCTATTCCAAGTTGAGCCAAAGTCCTGCCAGATGGGTTTTAGCGGTGTCTGCTGACTCCGGTATCAAAGAATTGTCTGACCTCAATGGTAAAGTGATAGCAACAGAACTGGTTAACTTTACCAGAAAATACTTCGCCCAAAAAGGGATCGATGTTAAGATTGAATTCTCATGGGGAACAACAGAGGCCAAGGTTTCAGCAGGTTTGGCAGATGCTATTGTAGAGGTTACTGAGACGGGTAGCACTATCAATGCCCATGGATTAAAGATCATCCACGAACTGATGCAATCAAACACAATACTTATTGCAAACAAAAAATCCTGGCAGGATCCATGGAAAAGGACTAAGATAGAGAATATTTCATTACTTCTCAAGGGGGCCTTAAGGGCTGAAAATATGGTAGGCCTAAAGATGAATATACCAAAGGAACGGTTGGATGGTATAATCTCATTGCTTCCTAGTATTACATCTCCAACTATGGCAAATCTATTTCAATCTAATTGGGTATCGGTTGAGGTAATGGTTAATAAGGAAAAGGTGAGGGAACTTATCCCTCAATTAATAAGGCGGGGAGCAAAAGGTATAATTGAATATCCTTTAAATAAGGTGATTTAACTATGTGGAAATCATTTAAAAACACAAGTATTGCACTAATTTTTATCTTTTTTGCTGTTATCTTGACTGGTTGCGCAGAGGATGGAGTTCTTATAAAGAGGCAATTCCTCGCAAGGTAAGATCTGTGGGAATCTTTCTTTTCACAGGTGGATTTTACAGCTGACCTTAATGAAATTCCTAAAGGCTGGGGAATTTGACCCTGAAAATTCAGAAATAAAATACAATCTCGCCATTGCTAATAGTATTAAGGATTTGCACAGCAAGTCTATTACCCATTTTAAAACGGCGATCGAGCTAAGGCAAGATTTTTCCGAGGCCTATAATGACCTTGGCAATACATATTTAATTCTTTGTAAGTTTGATCTTGCTATAACATGCTTTGAAAAGTCCGATAGAAATAGACTTTATGCTACACCCCTTTTATCCATAATAAGCTGGATTATGATTACTGTAAAAAGGTGAGTATAAAAAGGCAGCAGAAAGATATCATAATTACATAAAATACCAACTCTCTTTTAGCAAAGCCTTTCATAATTTTAGAATTACTTATGAAGCCATGAATGAGTGGGAAATGTTATAGGGGCTTATAATGAATCAATGCGAAATGTGCCCAAAGACCCTCGATCCCACGACTATTTTGAAAAGCTTTACCTAAAGCGTAAAAAATCATCTTTTGCTATTGAAAAATTTGCAGAATCTATACGGTTAAATAAAAAAAATATCTATACACCCGAAGCAAAACATCTGTTAGAAAAGATAACATAAGCGTATGAAAATTGCATCCAGAGCTATAGATTTCCGCTCCTTCATTGTTATGGATGTATTGGAGAGGGCAAGCGTCCTTGAAAGGCAGGGTCAAGATATCATTCATCTTGAGGTAGGTGAGCCAGATTTTGACACACCGCAATGTATAAAAGAAGCCGGGATTAAGGCCATCAGAGAAGGAAAAACCCACTATACTCACTCGCAAGGAATGCCTGAGTTGAGAGATGCCATCTGTCAGCATTACATGGACAAGTATGCTGTCCATGTAAACCCTGAGCAGATCATTATAACATCTGGTACATCGCCGGCGCTGCTATTGATTTTTTCGACTCTCTTAGAGCCAGAAGATAAAATCATTGTCGCTAATCCATATTATCCGTGCTATCCTAATATTATCAACTATGTTGGTGGAAATTGCGTATTTGTAAACACTCAAGAGGATGATGGATTTCAATTGCGTTCAGAAGAGATTGCCCAAAGGATCTCACCCCAAACTAAGGGAATCCTTATAAACTCTCCCTCAAATCCTGTCGGAAACCTCCTTTCAGCTGATAGAATGAAACGTATCGCTGATCTTGGGACATATATCATCTCTGATGAGATATATCATGGCCTGGTATATGAAGGTAAAGAGCACACGATTTTAGAGTATACAGATAAGGCATTTGTTTTGAATGGCTTCTCTAAACTCTATGCCATGACAGGTTGGAGGCTCGGATATGTGATTGCACCAAAAGACTTTGTCAGGCCTATGCAAAAGATGCAGCAAAACTTTTTTATCTCAGCAAGCAGTGTCTCCCAATGGGCAGGCCTCGCAGCTCTCAGTGAAGCAGAGGAAGATGTTGAAAGGATGAAATCCATATTCGACCAAAGGAGACATTATATAGTCAAAAGGCTCAGAGAACTCGGTTTTGGAATCAGTATTGATCCTGTTGGAGCATTTTATGCCCTCGCTAATGCAAAACATCTGTCCAATAATTCCTACGATCTCGCCTTTGAGATACTTGAGAAAGCAGGAGTGGGTGTTGCACCAGGAATCGATTTTGGAAGTAATGCTGAAGGATATCTCAGGTTTTCCTATGCAAACTCCCTTGAAAATATCACCGAAGGACTCCTAAGGATAGAGCAGTTTTTAAAAAATAGATAAATCGATACTTGATACTTGATAATGGATACTGAATGGTTCTGGGTTGGTAGTTTCAAATTTCAAATTTCAAGCCCGCCCTGGCGCGAGGTCACAGGAAAATGATCCTGTTTCGGAAATATTTTCGGAGCTTGGAGTCTATAACTAATCCTTGCATGCCAGGTCTGGGCCAGGGTTTCAAATAACCAATGCCAATGGAAGTCTCCTTTTTAAAGAGCGCCGCTATTCCTGAACAATTTCCTCCTTCAGATAGGCCTGAAATTGCCTTTGCAGGCAGATCGAATGTAGGAAAATCCTCCCTTATAAATAGACTAATTAATTCCCAAAATATAGCTCGAACAAGTTCGAGGC
>Ga0315547_1002183_pt1 | contig 14089 bp, 12 predicted proteins | sample SalMarSW160240MG_2_FD_202542 | JGI IMG/M metagenome (GOLD analysis project Ga0315547, IMG submission 202542) | Salt marsh sediment microbial communities from the Plum Island Ecosystem LTER, Massachusetts, United States - Salt Marsh Sediment SW1601-240 ... | reverse complement strand
TCATGATCGACGAGGAGGTACACCAGCGGGTCAAACCTCAACGAATCCGCGCCATCCTCGACGAGTATCGTAACCGTGAAAGCGTTGTCAAGGAGGCTACAGTATGAGCGTCAAGATCAAGAATCCGGAGGACCTGAAAAAACTCCGGGACCAAGCCCGGGGCGAGGTGGATGTGCGCAGCGGTCCCAAGGAGATCCGCATCACCGTACACATGGGCACCTGCGGTATCGCAGCGGGGGCCCGGGACATCATGGCCGAGCTCAGCGAGCAGCTGGCCGGTGCGGGAGTAGAGAACGTCACCCTGCACCAGTCCGGCTGCTTAGGGCTGTGCGACCAGGAGCCCATGCTCACTTTCAGCGACAAGAGCGGATTGGACTACCTGTACGTCCGCCTGAACCGGGAAAAGGCACGGGAGATCGTCGCCAGCCACGTCCTGAAGGGCAAGCCTGTTCAGGAATACATCTTGGAGGAATAAGACAATGAATCGTTCACGAAGCAACGTTTTGATATGTACCGGTGCCAGCTGTGTGGCCTCGGGAGCCCTTGAGCTGTCCGCCGCCTTCAAGGAGGCGATAGACCGTTTCGGCCTGGACGGAGAGATCCGGGTTATCGAGACAGGCTGTCTAGGCCCCTGCGCTGCCGGCCCGGTGGCTGTAATCTACCCGGACGGCGTCCTCTACCAGAACCTCAAGCCTGAAAATGCCGAGGAAATCGTGGAGGAGCACCTTCTCAAAGGCAGGGTGGTTTCCAAGCTGGCCGCCGAAGCGGGAGCCGCTGGACAGGTGACCCCGCCGCTGCAGGAGTTGTCCTTCTTCCGCAAACAGGTGAAGATCGTGCTGCGCAACTGCGGCCTGATCGACCCCCTGCGCATCGAGGAGTATATCGCCCGGGACGGATACCGGGCCCTGGCCAAGGCTCTTACCGAGATGAAGCCGGAAGCGGTGATCGACGAGATCAAGCGGTCGGGCCTGCGCGGCCGCGGCGGCGCAGGCTTTCCCACTGGCCTGAAGTGGGAATTCTGCCGCAGATCTCCCGGAGAAGTGAAGTACGTGCTCTGCAACGCCGATGAGGGTGACCCGGGAGCGTTCATGGACCGCAGCGTGCTGGAGGGAGACCCGCACGGCGTGATCGAGGCCATGGCCATCGCCGGTTACGCCATCGGTGCCTCCCAAGGCTACGTGTACGTCCGGGCCGAGTACCCCCTGGCGGTCGACCGTCTGGGAAAGGCGATCCAACAGGCAAGGGAATACGGGCTCTTGGGCCAGAACATCATGGGCACCGGCTTCGATTTCGACCTGGAAATCCGCATGGGAAGCGGTGCCTTCGTATGCGGGGAAGAAACGGCCCTGATGACCTCCATCGAGGGCAACCGCGGAGAGCCGCGGCCCCGGCCTCCCTTCCCCGCCCAGAAGGGGCTTTGGGACATGCCAAGCCTGCTCAACAATGTGGAGACCTATGCCAACATCCCGGTCATTCTTTTGAAGGGAGCGGACTGGTACGCCTCTTTCGGAACCGAGATGAGCAAGGGCACCAAGGTGTTTGCCCTGGCCGGGGCGGTGAAGAACACCGGCCTGGTGGAGGTCCCCATTGGCATACCCCTGGGGGAGATCGTTTACGACATCGGCGGCGGGATCCCCGACGGCAAGAAGTTCAAAGCCGCCCAGATCGGCGGGCCCTCCGGCGGCTGCATCCCCAAGGAGCATCTGAACGTGCCCGTGGACTATGAGAGTGTGACCGAGCTTGGAGCCATCATGGGCTCCGGCGGGTTGATCATCATGGACGACGACTCCTGCATGGTGGACATGGCCCGCTTCTTCCTCGAGTTCGTTCAGGACGAGTCCTGCGGCAAGTGCGCCCCCTGCCGGATCGGCACCAAGCGGATGCTGGAGATCCTCGAGCGCATCTGCGCCGGTAAAGGCGAGGAGGGAGATATAGAACGGCTGATTCGCCTGGGTAAGGTGATCAAGGATACGGCGCTCTGTGGACTGGGCCAGACCGCTCCTAATCCTGTGCTCTCGGCTATCCGGCACTTCCGCGGGGAGTTCGAGGCCCATATCCGGGACAAGAAATGCGTGGCCGGGATCTGTTCGGAGCTGGTCCGGGCGCCATGTCAGAACGCCTGCCCCGCCGGGGTCGATGTACCCGGGTACGTCAGCCTGATCGCCGAGAAGCGCTACGAAGAGGCGCTGAAGCTGCATCGGGAGCGCAACCCCTTCGTATCTGTGTGCTCCAGGGTCTGCTTTCACCCCTGTGAAAGCAAGTGTCGCCGCTCCACGCTGGACGAGGCTCTGTCTATCCGAGCTCTGAAGCGCTTCCTCTCCGACCAGGAGAAGGAGCTTCAGCTGCCCGATTTTCTTAGCGACGAGCAGGCAGCCGGGCGCAAGATAGCTATTGTTGGAGCGGGACCGGCGGGTCTGGCCTGCGCCTATTTCCTGGCCCGACTGGGTTACCGGCCCGAAGTCTTCGAGGCTCAAGATATGCCGGGGGGGATGCTGGCTCAAGCCATTCCCGCCTACAGGCTGCCCCGGGAGCTTCTCGGTAAGGACGTCGACATGATTCGTAAGCTCGGGGTGAAGATCAAAACCGGAAAACGTCTGGGCAGGGACTTCACTATCGAGAAGCTTAAGGATCAGGGATATGATGCGCTGTTCCTCGCCGTAGGCGCCCCCGACGGCATGGGCCTGCGCCTGGAGGGAGAAACCATGCCGGGATGCACCGAAGCCATCGAATTCTTAAGGGCGTACAACCTCAACGGCAAGCAGAAGGTCGGCGGCAACGTGGTAGTGGTGGGAGGCGGAAACGCCGCGGTGGACGCCGCCCGCACCGCCCTGCGCCTCGGCGCCGAGACTGTGACCGTGGTCTACCGCCGCACCCGGGCCGAGATGCCCGCCTATGAAGAAGAGGTCGAGGAGGCTGAGAAAGAGGGAGTTCGCTTCGAGTTCCTCGCTGCCCCTGTCGAGCTGACCGCCAACAGAGGTAAGCTTGAGCAGGTGCGTCTGCAGAGCATGGAGCTCGGTGAGTTCGACAGGAGCGGAAGGCGCCGGCCGGTGGCTAAGAAGGACTCCGAGTACACGCTGCCTGCGGACCTGCTGATCCCGGCAATCGGTCAGACCCTCGACCCGGCGAAAATCTTCGACGGGGTACGCTTGAAGCTCAACGAGATGGGCTACATCGCAGTGGACTCGAACAATGGACAAACCTCGGAATCCTGGATCTTTGCCGGTGGGGATGCCGTCAGCGGTCCCTCCTCGGTGATCGGTGAGAAGGCAGCCGTAGGCATCGATCTGTTCCTCGGCGGCAAAAATCGGGCCTTCTGGCGGAAGGACCACGAGGTAGACACCTTCTTCGATCCCGAGGCGGATCCCGTCGAGACACCTCGGGCGGCCCCGAAGCTCATACCCGTTAGCAAACGCAAGGGGAGCTTCACCGAGGTAGAGGCCACCTGGACCCGAAACGTGGCTTTAGCGGAAGCAAAGCGCTGTTTGCGCTGCGACTATAGAGAACCAGAATCAGGAGAGTAACGGTATGCCAACACTAAGTATAGACAATAGGAAGATCGAGGTTCCCGAAGGGACCACCCTGCTTGAAGCGGCCCGCCAGGCCGGGATCCACATTCCCACCCTGTGCTATCTGGAAAATGTCCAGGCCATCGGCGCCTGCCGGGTCTGCCTGGTGGAAGTGGAGGGAGCAAAGACACTGGTCCCCTCCTGCGTCACTCCCGCAGCAGAGGGGATGGCAGTCCATACCAACACCCGACGGGTTCGGGAAGCCCGCCGAACGGTGGTAGAGTTGATCCTCTCAGACCACGAGGGAGACTGTCAGATCTGCGACCGGAACGGAGACTGCGAGCTTCAGTCCCTGGCCAAGGAACTGGGGATTCGGGAGATCGAGTTTTCCGGGGAAAAAAGTGTCCGGCTCACCGATGTCAGCACTGCGGCGCTGGTGAGGGATTCGGCCAAGTGCATCCTCTGCCGCCGCTGCGTAACCGTCTGCGGGCAGGTCCAGGGCGTGGCGGCAATCTTTCCCCAGAATCGGGGATTCGCCTCGGTGATCGGACCGGCCTTCTGCAGCAACCTGGAGGACGTGGTCTGTGTGCAGTGCGGCCAGTGTGCCGCCGTCTGCCCCGTAGGAGCGATCATCGAGCGGGACCAGATCGATGAGGTCTGGGCCGCCCTGGACGACCCTGCAAAACACGTTGTGGTGCAGACCGCTCCGGCCATCCGGGCCGCCCTGGGGGAGTGCTTCGATTATCCCCCCGGAACCCTGGTGACAGGAAAAATGGTCAGCGCACTCCGGCGCCTCGGCTTCGACGGCGTATTCGACACCAACTTCGCCGCCGATCTGACCATCATGGAGGAGGGCAACGAGCTGCTCAGCCGATTGAAGCAGGCCCTGGTGGAGGGAAAATCTGTAGCCCTGCCCCAGTTCACCAGCTGCTCGCCGGGCTGGATCAAATATGCCGAGCACTTCTACCCCGAGTTTCTACCGAACATCTCCACCTGTAAGAGCCCTCAACAGATGTTCGGCGCGGTGGCCAAGACCTACTACGCTGAAAGCTTAGGCAAGCGTCCCGAGGAGATCGTGGTCGTATCGGTGATGCCCTGCACGGCCAAGAAGTACGAGGCCGGGCGGCCGGAGATGAACGGCAGCGGGGTGAGAGACGTCGACATCGTGCTCACCACCCGAGAGCTGGGGCGAATGATCAAACAGGCGGGGATCGATTTTGCCGGCCTTCCCGATGAAAAGATGGATAGACTCCTGGGCATGTCCTCGGGAGCTGCGGATATCTTTGCCAACACGGGTGGCGTCATGGAGGCAGCCCTGCGCACAGCTTACGAGCTGGTGACCGGGCGACCACTGCCCTTCCCCAATCTGCACGTCACACCGATCATGGGACTGGAGGGAGTAAAGGAAGCAGCCCTCACAATCACTGACACATTGCCGGAGTGGTCTTTCCTCGAAGGTGTGACCCTGAAAGTGGCCGTGGCCCACGGGCTGGGCAACGCCCGGAAGGTGATCGAGCACATCAAGAGCGGTTCTCCGGAAGCTCAGTATCACTTCGTGGAGATCATGACCTGTCCCGGCGGGTGTATCGGCGGCGGCGGCCAACCCCGGCTGACCAGCGACGAGGTACGCAAGGCCCGTATCGCCGCCATCTACAAGGAGGATGAGGGCAAAGAGGTGCGTGCCTCCCACCACAACCCGGAGATCAAGTTGATCTACGAGCAGTACTTGAAGAAACCCCTCGGGGAGAAGTCCCACCACCTGCTGCACACCTCCTACACCCCGAGAGCGCGAGTGTGAGATAGGGGATAACGATGGGCATCGTTGAGACGATTCCGGAGAAGTGCAAACGCTGCTACTCCTGCGTTCGGGAATGCCCGGCCAAGGCGATCAAGGTCATCGGAGGACAGGCCACCGTCATCGAGGAGCAGTGCATCTGCTGCGGAAACTGCGTGAAGGTCTGCGCCCAGAAGGCCAAACGGATCGAGGACAGCACCATGCTGGTTCGGAACCTCCTGGAGGGCAAGGAGAGGACCTTTGCCTGTTTGGCCCCTTCCTTTCCCGTTGCCTTCCACCCCACCCATCCCGGACGGATCGTCGCCAGCTTGCGCAAGCTGGGATTCGGGGATATCTGGGAAGTCTCCTTCGGAGCCGAGTTGATCAGCCGGGAATACTCCAAAGTATTCAAAGACGCACTCCAGAATGGTAAATACGTGATCTCCACACCCTGTCCGGCCATCGTGTCCTACGTAGAGAAATACATGCCGTCCCTTCACGATGCCCTGGCTCCCATCGTCAGTCCCATGATTGCCGTGGGCAGAGCCATCCGCCAACGCTACGGCTCCGGGGTTCGGATCGTCTTCATCGGACCCTGCATCGCCAAGAAGAACGAGATCAAGGACCCCTTCGTGCAGGGAACCGTCGATGCGGTTCTCACCTTCGAGGAAATGCTCGCCATGGTTTCTGAGGCCGGGATCGATCCGGAACAGGAAAAGATCAGCGACTTCGACGGGCCTCCCTGCTACCTGGGCAGGACCTTCCCCATCTCCGGAGGACTGCTGCGCACCACAGGGCTGCAGGCGGATATTCTGGAAAACGACGTTCTGATCACCGAAGGCAAGGACAGGGTGCTGGAGGTGCTCAAAGAGCTGGAGGCGGGCAAGAGCAAGGCCAAGCTGTTCGACCTGCTGTTCTGCGAGGGCTGCATCAACGGGCCGAAGATACCCGTGGAAATGAGTGTCTTTACCCGTAAAGAACTGCTTACAGATTACATCATCGAGCAGAATCGTTTCACCGTCCGGCGGGAGCTGACAGAAGCTCTGGCGGAGTTCGACGATCTGGACCTTTCCCGACAGTTTACCCGCCAGACCGTGCTGCTGCCGCAGCCTTCCGAAGAGGAAATCGCCGAGGCCCTCAAGGCCATGCGCAAGTTCGGGCCGGAGGATCAGCTGAACTGCGGCTCCTGCGGATATCCCACCTGTCGCGAGAAGGCCATCGCCGTGTGCCAGGGCCTGGCTGAGATCGAGATGTGCCTGCCCTACCTGGTGGAGGAGCTGGAAACGACTCTGAAGGAGCTGCAGGAGTCCCACCGGGAGCTGGCTTCGGCGCAGAGCCGTCTGATTCAGACCGAGCGTCTGGCCTCCATGGGCCAGATCTCCGCCGGAGTGGCCCATGAAATCAACAATCCGCTGAGCACGATCCTTCTGTACTCCCACATGCTCCTGAAACACCGCAAGAAAGAGGATGCCGGGTCGGAGGACGTGCAGATGATCCTGAGCGAGGCGACGCGCTGCCGCAACATCATGCGGGGCCTTCTGGACTTTGCCCGCCAGTCCCGCGTGGCAAGGGAACAAACGAACCTGGCTGCGCTGATAGGAGAGGTCATCGCCAATACGCGGCTGAAGGCCCAGGATTCGCAAGTTACTATAGAAAGCGAAATCCAGCCTGACCTTCCCGAGGTAAAAATCGACGCTGACCAGATCCGGCAGATGCTGGTAAACCTGATCCAAAACGGGATCGACGCCATCGAAAAAGCAGGGAAGGTCGTGATCTCGGTTCGCAAACCCGAAGATGATGACTGTTTAGAAATCCTGGTCCGTGACACGGGCCAAGGGATTCCGAAGGAGGTCCTTTCTGAGATCTTCACCCCCTTCTTCACCACCAAGCAGCTCGGCAAGGGAACGGGAATGGGGCTGTCCATCGTGTATGGGGTGGTAAAAATGCACTCAGGAGAGATCTCGGTTGACAGCGACGTCGGAAAAGGGACTGCCTTCACCATCCGGCTGCCGCTGAATGACGCCAAGACAAAACAGATGGTTGGAATAGGAGAGCCGCCATGAGCACGCGAAGAGTAAGAAAAACAGTGCTGTTGGTGGACGACGATGCGGATTTCATGGAGATGCACCGCAAGCTGCTCGCCGATCACGGCTACAGGGTACTTACTGCCTACAGCGGCAGGGAATGTCTGGAGCAGGTCAACAGCAGGAAACCGGACCTGATCATCCTGGACATGATGATGGAAAGTGAGGTTATCGGATTCAATCTTTCCCGGGAACTGCGAAATTGCGAGCACACAAAAACCATTCCTCTGGTCATGATCACATCGGTAAGCGACACAATTCCTTTCCATATCGAGCCTGACGAGACCTGGTTACCCGTTGATGCCCTGATCGAGAAACCGGTAGAGCCGCTGCTGTTGCTCGATGTGATCAACAAGATCTTGCGAGGGTAGAGGCATGACAGGAACAAAACCATCGATCGTGCTGGTTGACGACGACATTGATTTCCTGGAGATGAACAGCGGCATATTGAAAGCGAAAGGGTACCGGGTCAGCTGCTTCAGCGACGCCGATCAAGCCTGGCAGAGCATGGAGGCCGAGGCGCCGAAGCTGGTGGTGACGGATCTGATGATGAAGAGTCTCGACTCCGGGTTCTCTCTGGCCAAAAAAATCAAATCCGACCCCAGGTTCACAGACATACCGGTAATCATAGTGACAGCGGCGGCCAGTAGGCGGGGATTCGACTTCAACCCGCGAAGCCAAGAGGAGCTGGAAGCGATGCGGGCCGACGCCTTCTTCGACAAGCCCGTCTCCCCCGAGGTGCTTATTAGCAAAGTGGAGGAGCTCCTCGCATGAACGACCATGGGATTCGTGCCCTGATTGTGGATGACGAGTTCGGCATCCGTGAAGGCTGCCGTAAAATCCTTACGGAAGAAGGATTCGAGGTAACCACTGCCTGTGATGGGATCGAGGCTCTCGAGATCTTCGAAAATGACCCCCACTATTCATTCGCCCTCGTCGACCTGCTGATGCCCCGTCTCGGGGGCCTGGAGTTGATCAAGAGGCTCAGGGCGCTGGATCCTGATCTTCTCCTGATCGTCATCACCGCCTACGCCACCATCGATACGGCGGTGGAGGGCACCAAGCAGGGCGCCTACAGCTATATCCCCAAGCCCTTCACCCCGGAGGAGCTCCTGCTTGCCATCCGCAACGGCCTGGAGCGTCAGGCTCTGGCTCTCGAGGCCAAACGTCTGCGGGAGGAAAGGGAGAAGCGCCTGCTTGAAGTCGCCTCGGAGCGATCGAAGTGCAGTACGATCCTCAAATGTATCACCGATGGTCTGCTGGTCATCAACCTGGAGAAGCTGGTCGTGCTGCGTAACAACACCGCCGCCCGTATTTTCCCAAAGGCATCGAGGCAAAACGTGCCTTTCTCCCTCTCCGAGCTGGAGTATCCGAAAACAGATGAGCTGATCGATGAAGTCCTTGAGGGGGACCCCGGTCCCAGGATCGTCTCCCGGGAGCTGGCAATCGGGAAAAACACCTATATGGTAAACGTGAGTCCGGTGATTGAACCGGGCGGTGAGACCTCAGGGGCGGTGGCGGTATTTCGGGACATCACCGAGCTGAAGAAGTTGGAGACCGCCAAATCGATGTTCGTCTCCATGGTGGCCCACGAGCTGAAAAGCCCGCTGGCGGCAACTGAAGGGTGGCTCAACCTGCTGCTCAGCGGGTTGGCAGGGCATGATCCGGAGGAGGAAAGACACATGATAGAACGTTCGCACCTCCGGGTGAGGACGCTGCGTATTCTCATATCGGAGCTTCTCAGCATCACCGCCATTGAGACCGGCAATTTTGAGCTGCACCGTACCAGTGTAGATATGGTTGAAATCGTTCGCGAGGCTGTGGAAGCAGCGAGAGAGAGAGCCGCCGGCAAGGGTATCGATCTTACCCTGAATGAGCTTCTCCCCGAGAAAGAAAAAACCGCCCTGGCTGACAGGGAAGCCCTGCTCCTGGTCTTCTCCAATTTAATCGACAATGCGATCAAATACACCGCGGAGCAGGGTAAGGTGACAGTCCAGGTGGCTCAAAACGGCCTGTACGCTGCCGTCAGTGTGCAGGACACGGGGATCGGAATGACTCAGCCGGAGTTGGACAAAGTCTTCGACGAATTTTACCGTGTCAAGAACGAACACACAGCTGATATACCAGGGACGGGTCTGGGCCTGAGTCTGGTCAAGCGGCTGATCGAGCTGCACCAGGGGCAAATAAATGCGGAGAGTGCTCCCGGCAAGGGCAGCATCTTTAAAGTGGAAATCCCCCTGTCATGATCTGTGTCACCCCGTTATTTCAGATCAAAAGAGATCACCACTATTACCGTTCTGCGAGATTTCTTATTGCTCTTGTATTCTTCGGTCTTGTATTCTTCGGTCTTGTCGGGATTGGAGCCTGCTCTGCGCAACCGGTTACCCCTGTTGTACGCCTGTTGGTGCCTCCCTCCAACTCGAGCCTGCCTCTACTTCTCCTTGCCGAGGAGGATCCACTTCCGGGTGTAGATATCCAGGCAGATATCTTCCTCAACCATGCTCAGGCTTTGGCGCGGTTGCTTCGCGGCGAGGTAGATCTGCTTCTTACCGGAAGCAGCCAGGGGTGGGAGAACTACTTGTCCGGCAGCCCCATCCTGATGATCAGCACGGGTGTATGGGGTATCTCCTATCTGATTGGCTCCATCGACTGTCCGCGTATCGAAAGCATTGCTGATCTTGCGGGGAAGCGGATCGCTCTGCCGTTCCCGGGTTCCCCTCTGGATTTTCAGACCCGTTTTTTCCTGCATAAACAGGATATCGACCCGGATCGGGACCTTACTATTATCTACTCTCCTTTACCTCAAACCGTGGCGCTGCTTCTAAAAGGCCGGATCGACGCCGCACCGATTCCTGAGCCTCTGGCCTCGGAACTGGTCATCAATCGGGGTCTGCAACGCTTCATCGACTACAAACAGGCCTGGGCTGCCGCGAATCAAGGCGAAGCGCTGTCTCCTCAGGTAAGCCTGTTCACGACCCGCAGCTACGCAGAAAGGAACGCCGAGATGTTGAAGGAATTTATAGTCCAGTGGCGTGCGGCTACCCAGCAGGTTGTGTCTGATCCTGAAAAAGCAGCCAAGAAATTTTCTACGGCCCTGGGCTTTTGCGAAGAGGTGATTGCCCATTCAATCGCCAAAACCTTGTTCCATGTTCCTTCCCCGGAGGAAAATCGACACCGCGTTAAGGCTTACTATGAGGATGTCAAAGGGTTTCTGCCCGGGAAACGGGGTGAGCTTCAAGAGGAGTTCTTCTTTTGCCCGTGATGGATCAAGTTGTTTCGAAGAAGCGAAAAAGGACTATCCTTTATGTTCTTGGCAGTTTACTCCTACTTACAATCTGGAGCACGGCGAGTTTACTAACCGGATCATATATCATTCCTTCTCCTTGGCATACTGCCGTAGAGACGGTGTCGCTCCTTTCACAAGGATTTGTCTGGAAACAGATCCTGATTACGGTCCTCAGGGTTGCAGCGGGTTTTTCCCTCGCCCTTGCCTGCGGTTCAGCAGCGGGAATTCTGTCCGGGCTCAATCAGAATGTGGAGATTCTATTTCGCCCTTTGGTTCTAATCCTGCAAGGTATACCTCCGCTGCTGTGGATCATCCCATTGATCCTCGTGCTGGGCATTGGGCACCTTGCCCCTGTTTTGGTCATAGCCCTGATCTGTTTTCCCATCGTGGCGTTGAACGTGAACGAGGGTGTGAAAGCCGTTCCCCATCACCTTGAACAGATGCTCGATGTGTTCGCTCCCGGGGTATACCCCAAACTCCGGGAGCTCGTTCTGCCCCATCTCAAACCGTTCCTTGCTGCCGCAGTAAAACTAGGTATTGTGTTGGGAATCAAGGCATCGGTCATCGCCGAGTACTTCGGCGCTAACAACGGAATTGGATTTCAGGTTCAAGCTTCCTTCCAGTCTTTGCAGATGCGGAAGGTCTTTGCCTGGGGCTTGATTCTCATTTTTCTCATTTTAATTGCCAGCCGGCTTCTTGGAAGGTTAGAGCAGGCACTAGCACGTCCCGGGAAACGGGTCGAACGAAAGGGTACTATAATCCCTTGTCCCGAGACTCTTGAACAGCTGAAACGAGCGTTTATACAGGAATCTAGCAAACAGGAGGTCGTTCTCCAGGATGTAAGCTTCGCTTATCCGGAATCCGAGCTTCTTCTCGATCGTATCAGTCTGACCGTAAGGCCTGATGAAATCGTTGTGATCTCAGGGGATTCCGGATTGGGAAAGACCACGTTACTGTATACAGCGGCAGGACTGCTCAAACCGATATCCGGAACGATCAGGCGACCTGAGAGACTTGGCTTTGTGTTTCAGGACGACCGGTTTCTACCCTGGCGATCCAACGCCTGGAACGTTGCCCTGCCTTTGATTTACTCAAGGGTTCCATCAGCAGATTCCCTGGCATTCGCTCGTTACCTTCTCGGCGAGGCAGGCCTTTCCGGCTGGGAGAGCGGAACGCCCGACGAATTATCCGGGGGAATGAAAAAACGGTTGGGATTCGCCCGCTGTTTTGCCCGCTTCCCCGAGGTGATGCTCTTGGATGAACCCTTTGCCGGTCTCGATGCAGAGGGCCGTAGATGCCTCTGGAGGAAGTTCATGACCCTGCTCGATATGCACTATGGGCCTGTTATTATTGTGACCCATTTCCCCGAAGAAGTCCCTCCCAGCGATAAGTGCACATTCTTTACCCTGGCCCCTTCAAAGACAGGTGGAAAACCGGTTCGCCTTTTTTCGAATCCTGTCTTTTCTTAATAATATCAAATCCCCAGCCCTCCAGCTTCGCGGGGTCCGCCAGGATGTCCGGCACCGGACCCCCCGTCACGATTCGTCCCGCCCCCATTACCAGGACTCGGGAAACCGTGCTCACCGGCAGCCCGCCAAGCCCAAGGGTGATCCCGAAGACGATCAAGAAGGCTGAGGCCGGGAAAAAGAAAGAGGCGGTAAGAGCCCGAACCTGAGCACCAAGGTAACAATCCGCATATTGCACCAATCACTCGGGAATAAAACCCTCATGCTTGCTCATCAGTCCTGGAAAATGGACTCGGACCGCTACATCATCACCGGACCTTTCTTTAGAATTATATTGCCATCGGCTTCGCTGGTGACCACCACGGCAAAGGCATTATTGGCCCGCTCATACAGATCAAAACGTTTGAGCAGCCCAAAATCGGTGAAATGATCATCGTACCTGCGGATAACTTCCCGGAAACGTTGATACGATTCCGGTTCATCCCCCCACTCCGAACAGTCCATAGTTAAAGCCGGTTTCTCCACAAAGCTATCCAGCGGGAAAAAGGGCAGGATCGCCTCCAACAGAGTACACACATCCAAACCGTCTGCTCGTAGAAGCCGCCGGCTGTGGGTCGCCGCCGGAAAATCCGCATCGGCCAGAACGATCTCATCCCCATGACCCATGGTCATGAGCGCGTGCATCAGATCCGGGGAAATACAGGCGGGTATGTTTCGCAGCATGGCCTTCCTACCTTACGCCTCTGGAAGAGACGGATCCATCATGATCTTAACGATTTCTTTTCCATCCAGTTTTCCTTGACCTTCGATCGCGGCCAGAGCCTTCTCAACATCCCCCAGGGGTACACGGTGGGTTATTAGGCTCTCCAACGGTATGCGCTCGTCGGCGATCAGGGGCAGCGATCGTACAAAATGCTCCGCCTCGTTGTCGAAACTGCCGATGATCTTGATCCCCTTTTCCAGTAAATCACGGCAGGGATTGAACTCGATCGTCCCGGAGTCCACGAAATTGCCTACTTCCACCACGGTCCCGCTGTCCCGGACGAAATTGAGGGATTCCTTGAATGCTTCGGCCACGCCTGCGGTGTTGATCACCACATCCGCACCGACCAGATTCAAGGAATTGTCATATACAAACTCCTTACGGTCCTTCTCCGAGGGCATGTCGGCCTGGCAGATGGTCAGATCGGCGCCCATTTCTTTGGCCAGATCCAGACGCCGCCTGTTTCGCCGGCCCGTGGCGATGATGCGGGAGGCTCCTACGATCTTGCAGGCACCAATGGTCAGCAGACCGATCGGTCCGGAGCCCTGCACCACCACGGTGTCGCCCGGCTCGATCCGGGCGTGCAGCAGGGAATGCACCACAACAGCCATGGGCTCCATAAAGGCGGTCCGCTCCGCTGTGGTACTCGACTTCAGGAGGAATGTGTTGGGATGATGGAGATAGATATAATCACCGTACCCTCCGGTAAAATGAGGCTCCTGATCGGCGTTGCCCCAGGTGCCGTAGGTGATCCAGGAAGTACACTTTTCCGGTGTCTTGGCTATACGGCAGTAGTAACACTTGCCGCAGTGAATGGCAGGAAGGAAACCGATTCGGTCCCCCGCTTTGAGAGGCTGTCCGATCGAATCGGTGCTCACCCCTTCACCGAGAGCTTCAACTTTTGCCGATACCTCATGTCCCAGACTGATCGGATATTCCAAACCGAATACAGCCTCCGGCGGCGCATGCCAGGTATGGATATCCGTACCGCATACGCCGCACAGCTCGATCTTGGCCAGGATTGCGCCCGGTACCGGATCGGGTATCGGGTACTCTCCGATCACAAAATGACCATCCGGTTTGTCCAGTAGATTGGCCCGCGCCGTTTTTTGACTCATGACTCCTACTCCTTGTCCTCAATATTGAAATCCATATACCCGTCCAGATTGGTGTGCCTCTCGGCCATCTGCTCGGCGGTGATGTTCAGCTT
>Ga0315547_1002179_pt1 | contig 14112 bp, 9 predicted proteins | sample SalMarSW160240MG_2_FD_202542 | JGI IMG/M metagenome (GOLD analysis project Ga0315547, IMG submission 202542) | Salt marsh sediment microbial communities from the Plum Island Ecosystem LTER, Massachusetts, United States - Salt Marsh Sediment SW1601-240 ... | reverse complement strand
TCGAACTCTTTCTCCACCTCGGTGATCGACTCTTCGATCATGTCCAGCCCCAGGAGGGCGCATTTTTCATCCATGATCAGGGGCGGGGACATGCGTAGGATGTGTCCGGCCGGGATCCAGGCCAGCCCCTTACGGAAGGCTTTCTGGTAGACCAGCTTGCCCGCTTCTTCGAAGGGCTCCTTGGTTGTCTTGTCCTTGACCAGCTCGATTCCCAGCAAAAATCCCTTTCCCTTCACGTCCCCAACGATGGGGTGTTCCTCCCTCATTTTTTGCATACGCTTCATGATCGTCTTTCCCACGCTGCGGACGTTCTCCAGAATATCCTCCTCCTCGATTACCTCCAGGGAGGCCAGGGCGGCCGCGCAGGCCATGGGATTGCCGCCGTAGCTGGAAGAGGCGGATATCTTATCCAGAGCCTCGGCGTTCTCCTCACGCACTACCATGGTCGTCACGGGAAAGCCGTTACCGAAGGACTTGCCGAAGGTGACGATGTCGGGAAGCACGTTCCAGTGGTTCATGCATAACCACTCTCCGGTGCGGCCCATTCCTGTAAGCACTTCGTCGGCAAAAAGCAGGATCCCGTTGCGATCGCAGTAGGTGCGCAGTTTGGGGAAGAAGTCTTCCGGCGGAAAGATCGAGCCGCCCCAACCCTGGGCCGGCTCCAGCACAAAAGCAGCCACGTTTCCTACCGTACCCTCGCGAATATATTGGTCGTAGTAGCGGATGTAGGCGTCGGTGTCGATCGAGCCGTCCGACTTCGCGAAGATCGGCCGGTAGGGGTCGGGCCGGGGTACCATATAGAAACCAGGCGCCCGAGTCGGACCGTAGCTCAACACGTCTCCCCGCCACATCTGGGCGCAGCTCACCGCAGCCAGGGTCTTTCCATGGAAGTCGCGGAAGCAGGAGAGAAACTCGTGTTTCCCGCTGATGGCCCGGGCAGCCCGGATCCCCGCTTCCACAGCCGAGGTCCCGTCGCTGTAGAATTGTACCTGGTTCAACCCCTCGGGCAGGATTTCGGCCATCTTCGCCAACAAGGCTTCTTTCACCGGGGTAGTGAAGTCGTGGCAATTCATCAATCGCTTTGCCCAGTGCGCTACCGCTTCCGAGACTTTGGGGTGGCTGTGCCCCAGGGAGGTGACGTAAATACCGGAGGAAAAGTCCAGGTAGCGGTTCCCGTCCACATCGGTCAGGGTGATGCCGTACCCTTCAGAAAAGCAGACCGGGAACAGCCTGACCTGGCTGCTCAGGCCCCGGAAATAGCGGGTCGTACTTTTATGCATGGCCTTTGATTTCGGTCCCGGGGGTTCGATCACGATTCTCGGTATGTCTGTTGCGCTTTCCTTCCACCAGTCTTTCGGCATTTTTTTCCACCTTTTTATGTGTACTTTCGGAACATCGGCTTCAGTGTTTGGTACAGCTCGCCGTAGAGTTCAAACCGGCGATCGTAGAGGCTGCGGTATTCCCGGTTCGGAGCGAAACTCCTCCCGATCTTCACCATAGCCGCCACCGCCTCTTCGATGCTGCCGTAGTCTTTTGCCGCCACCGCGCTCAGTATGGCGCAGCCCAAGGTCGAAGTTTCCTCCTCCAGCATCCGCACCATGGACAGGCCGCAGATATCCGCCTTGATCTGAAGCCACAGGTCCGAGCGGGCCGCTCCGCCCATGCTGCGTACCTCCTCGATTTCGATGTCCGCTGCCCGTATCAATTCCAGAATCCTGCGCAGCATGAAGCCCACTGACTCCTGGATCGAGCGGGCAAAGTGACCCTTACGATGCTTCAGCGTAATTCCGTACCAGACTCCCTTGGCATACATGTCGTTCTCCGGGATGTAGGCGCCGGCGAAGAAGGGGAGCAGCACCAGGCCGTCGCATCCGGCAGGTGCGGTGGCAGCCAAACGGTTCAGTTCTTCGTAGGCTTCCTCCAGACCTCCGGCCGCCCGGATTTCCGCTGCAGCAAACACATCTCCGAACCATTTGTACAACACCCCCGAGGTTTGAGCATAGGGAAGGATCAGGTACTTGCCCGGTATAACGTGGGGCTGATGAGCGAGGGAGTTGGCGTGGATCATCTCCACCGAGTCGGCAGTGACCCCAATGGCCAGGGCGGTGCCGGTGGTTTCAGTGACCACGCCTGTGTGGATGTTTCCCGCTCCCACGGCGCTTAAGGTCTGGTCCATGGCGCCCTTGACAACCACGGTCTTTGGGGAGAGCCCGAGCTCCTCCGCCAGGGCGGACGTGATCGGGCCAACCACACTCCCCACCTCCACGATCCGCGGAAGCCTGTCTTCGATCCCGAGAGGAGCCACGGTCTTTGCCCAGTAGTCCCGTGCCTGGATATCGAAGAGCCCGGTGGAATGCATCAGGGTCGGGGTGGATAAATAAGATCCGGTAAGCAGATAGACGATATAATCCTCCACGAGCATGATCTTGTCAATTTTGCGGAAATTATCAGGCTCATGCTTCTTGAGCCAGGCGATCTTCAGGACGCTCCAGGAGGGCTCGATCTCCACGCATCCCGTGGTGCGGTGGAATTCTTCTGTGGAAATACGGGCTTTCAGCTCCTCGGTTTCTTCTCGAGCTCGGTTGTCGATCCAGACGATGGCCGGCCGCACGGAACGGTCCTCCTTGTCCAGAAAGACGATCGTCTCCCCCTGGCTGCAGCCGCAGATGGATACGATGCGCTTCGGATCCAGGCCGCTCTTGGAGATGGTCTCTTGAAAACCTCGGTGGACCGCCTGCCGGTATACCTCCGGTTCCACCTCGTACCAGTCCACCTGGGGCGTGTCCAGAGAGTAATTCTGAATGGCTTTGGCCAGCATCTTGCCCCGGGTGTCGAACAGGGCTGTTTTTACCGATGTTGTTCCTACGTCAAAGGTCAGATACATACAGGTGTAGTTGCTCCTTTACTCCAGATGATTTTGCCCCGAGAGCCGTGCCTGGCTCAGCGGTCGTATCTCCCGGCTTCCCGCACCGCCTGGAACATGGCCAATATATTTTCCACAGGTACGCCGGCCTGGATGTTGTGTACGTTGTTGAACACGTAGCCGCCGCCGGGCATGAAGGTACTGATGTTCTCTTCCACCTCCCGGCGCACCTGATCGGCTGTGCCGAAAGGAAGGGTGTGTTGTGCGTCCACCGCCCCGCCCCAGAATACGAAGTCATCGCCATAATTCTTTTTCAGGAACTCCGGCTCCATGCCCGCCGCCGAGATCTGTACGGGGTTGAGGATGTCCACCCCCGCCTCCCGGAAGTCGTCGAGAAAGGCGATGTTGGAGCCACAGGAATGGAAAAAGGTTTTCCAGGAGGTGTTTCCATGGACCCAGTCGTTCATCGCCTTGTGGAAGGGCTTGTACAGCTCCCGATACATCTGTGGGGAGATGAGGGGGCCGTTCTGAGCACCGAAGTCATTACCGTTGATCTCGATCACCTGGATACGTTCCCCCACCGCCTGCCTGTACAGCTCGATATTCTTCATCTGGATCTCCAGCGTCAGCTCGAAGATTTCCCGTATGTAGCTCTTGCGGCTGATGTGGGAGATGTAGAACTCTTCGGGATCCCGTATCCCTTTCGGATAGGGGATATGAGGTCCCACCACGATGGCGATGTCCCCGAAGCTGCCGCCGCCGAAGTTGCCGAACAGAGCGTAGTCGGTGTTCTCAAAATACCAGCGGGATTGCTCTTCCAGGAAGCGCAGGTCCTCATCGCTGAACAGCCCGTAGGTCTGCTCGACCCATTCCCTGGGATCGAGCTTGGTTTCGTCGATCGGCTCCTGGCGCACGATAGCGTCGAAGTAGAAACCGTCCTTGGGCATCCGGCCGGAGGGGGGAGCGCTGCGGTCGCCTTCCGGATATTGGACCAGGTCGCCGCCCGGAAGCTCGTCGCAGACGAAGTGTTCCGAGACCAGCACCTCGGTGCCGTCAAACAGTTGGAAAGGCTTCCAGTTCTCGTTCCTGTAGCCGAAGATCGTGACCGGCAGCATGATACCATACACGTCTACACCCAGAGCCCGACGCAGCTGCTCCTCCACCTCGGCCAGCATTTGGAAGGGTTCGTACACCCGAATCTCCCCCTCACCGATACCGAGGGCTTCTTTCAGTTTGGCGTAAGCGCTGGCCTGGATACCGGTCACCAGGCTGGAGCCGAGGTCGACGAGGACCCGATCAGGCTCCCTGTGCTCCAGGGCTAACTGCACCCGCTGTCGGGATGTCATTGCCGGCCTACCCTCCTGCCTGCCGCGATTCGGCCCAGGTCGCAAGGAATCATATCCTTTAGTATATCCCGATGCCCAGGAGCTTGCAGAGGTCCAACAGCTCCCGGGTGATGTCCCCGTACGCCAGGATGTAGTGCTGGGACAGGACTTTCTGAGCGAACTCTTCCACAGGAATATCAGGCACGATCTCCAGGCTGGGGAGCTGAGGAGCCGGGGGTTGCCAGCCCGCTTCCTCCCAGGAGCGGGGTGCCACCGCCTCAGCCGTGACCAGATGCAGGCTGTAGCGGTCCCCGGTCGCGGTGAGCCTGCTCAAGGTAACCCTGCCCGTCTTCACCTTGGAGATATTGAGGATCCCCTCGGCGAAACCGCCGAAAGCGGTCGGCAACACCTTCACATTGCCCTCCACGACCTCGGAGGGCACGAAGTCAGGTACTCCCATCAGCATCCGGTCCTCGAACAGCTCGTAGAACTCGAAATATGGGGCGATCTGACCGGTTAGGTATTTTACCATTAGCTGGGTGACCGCCCCGAGGGTGTCGTTCTCCGGGATGGTGCATACGCCCAGCTGTTCCCCTAGGAGCATGAAAATCGGCGCAGGCGGATACTCGAGGAGCTTCTTCATCCCGTCCACGTCGATCAGGGAAATCGCTTCGTAACCCTGCTCCGTGGTGATATCTCGTACCGCCAAAAAATAGCGGGCCGCTTTCTCCAGGGTCTGCCTCTGGGCTTTCTTCTCGAACTGCCAGTTTTTCTCCATGGCCTGGATCACCTTCTCTACTTCGGAAGGATCCACTTTCTCGCTGCGCTGCACCATTTCCAGCATCTCGAAGCACTCGATTTCCAGCCCGGTCCTCGCCTTCAAGGACGTTCCGTCGAACATGGTGCCGTACAGCTTCATGTCCCGGTAGCCCATCATGCCTACCTTGGCCTGCTTGAGAAGGCTTTCCGCCCGGGCCGCACCGGCGAAGCTGCGGATCTGCTCCAGCTTGGGTTTGGCTCCCGGGCTTTCGTACACGTATTTGAATCGGTAGCCCAGATCCTCGAAAACCTTACGCAGGGCCGTGGTTCCGGCCTGGTCGGCGGTGGTGACCAGCCTTCCACCTTGAGCATAACCGGTGAGACCCCATAAGAGAATCGGCCGCTGGTGGGCAAACTCCGCGGTGACCCTGATCACCGCCCAGGAGGGGATCCAGCCGGCGATGCACACCACCAGCAGGTCGAACTCCTCTTTCTTCAGCTCCTGAATGGCCCGCTGGGCTTCCGCGCCTTTAGGATCGTCGCTTACCGGATCGGTGCGTGTCAGCTCGAAATCGAGATCTTCGAGCAGTTTTTCCGCCTCGCCGACTTTTTTATGGATAATCTCGGCGGGGATGTTTATCTCCCCAAAACCGACGAAACCCGCTTTCACTTTGCGCATATCCTTCCCCCTTCCTCTATTTGATGGCTCCCATGGACAGGCCGCGGATGATGTTCCGTTGAAAGATGAAGTAAACGATCAGTGCCGGGATTGCGCTCAGAAGCAGGCCGGCGAACTGGTAGGTCGGACTTCCCGAGTAGCGTCCCATCAGCGAGGCCAGGGCGACCATGACCGTTCTTTTCTCCATCTTGGTGAGAAAGATCATCGGAGTGAACAGATCGTTCCAGGACATAATGAAGTAGAAGATAATGGCCAGAAAGATTGCCGCCCGGCCCATAGGTATTATCACATACCAGATTTTCTGCAGGTAGCTGCAGCCGTCGATCTCGGCGGCCTCCACCATCTCGTCCAAAATGCCCCGGAAGTTGGCCGTCAACAGCAGAACCGCTTCGGGCAGGAACAAGGCCAGATAAGCCAGGATCACGGATAGATAGCTGTTCACCAGGCCCACCTTGGAGAAGGAAACGAACAGAGGGATGATGGTGACCTGGCTGGGAACAAACATGGTCATTAGGACGGCAACGAAAAGCACGGATTTGCCCTTGAAACGCAGCTTGGCGAAGGCATAGCTGGCGAAGATCCCGACCAGCAGAATTAGGATTACCGTGCCGGTGGAGATAATGAAGGTGTTCTTGAACAAGGTAAGGATCTTGAACTGGCTGATCATGGTCGTGTAGTTGATCAGCTGAAGACCCTCGCGAGGTAGGGCAAAAGGATTCACGAAATATTCGGTTCTGGTCTTCAACGAATTGATCAGCATGAAGTACAGCGGATAGAGGAAAGAGGCTGTCAGTACGGCCAGGATGAGGAATACCAGGAATCCACGAAGGGTTGCCCGTTTATACATGTCCCTTTCACCTCCCCAGTTCCGCTCTATTAGTGATCCTCATCTCCAGGAGCGTGAAGGCCAGAATGATAAACAACAGTATTACCGCGATCGAACAGGCCATGCCGAAGTTGATCCCGAAGCTGAAGCCGAAAGACTTCAGATAGATCATATAATCCAGAGTCGTGGTCTCGTAGCCGGGACCACCCCGGGTCATGGAGTGCAGGAATGGAAAGAGCTGGGTCAAGGTCCAGACGCCGGAGGCGATCACCCCGAACTCGATCACCCGGATGATCATGGGAAACACGATCTTGAAGGCACGTTGCCAGTAATTGGCACCATCTATGATCGCCGCTTCGAACACGGAGTGGCTTATCGAAGACATGCCGCCGAGCATGACGATAGACTGCCAGCCGATCCCGTACCAGGCGATGCTGATCACCATAACGCCCAGAGCAGTAAGGGGGTTGCCAAACCACTCGATGGCTAACCGCTCCAGGCCGACCGCGTTGAGTACGATATTCACCGGCCCCCGGAAGCCGAAAAAGATCCGGAACAGGTAGCCGATGATCACGGCGGAGATGATCTGGGGAGTGTAGACAACGGATCGGAAGAATTTCCAACCCATGACCCGTTCGTAGAGGAGCAGGGCTACCAAAAGACCGATGAAGACCTGCAGGGGTACGTTTAGCAGCAGGATGAGGGTATTCCTCAGGATCATCAGGAAGGGGCCGCTGTTCACGAACTCTACGTAGTTCTGCAGGCCGATCCAGTCGTTCTGGAACAGCCCGTCCCAGTTGGTGAAGCTCTTGCCGATGGCCACCGCGATCGGGTAGACCCGCAGGACCAAGAGAATCAGAATCAGCGGCAGCAGGGACAGAAAAGCCTGTAAATAGACCCGTCTCCTTCTGTTTCTCAAGCGCACCCTCAATCTCTCCTTCGATTCTTCATTCGCGTACTGTCCGCTCTGCAACAATTACGTAACGCAGTGTTCCAGGAAAAAATCCGGCACCGCCCCTTCTTAAAACCTCGAGGGCAGCACCGGATTGCCTGTCTTTGACTAGTACTTTGTACCTGTTATTTGGCCGCTTTGTCCATCTCCGCCGCCAGTTCCTGCGCCGTCATCTTGCCCAAGGCAACCAGCGGTGTCTGCCTGTAGAAGACTTCCGCCACCCCCGGAGCCAGCAGGTTGTCGGGCCAGTAGATGTAGTTCTTGGCGTAGTTCTCGTAGAGGAAGGCGATGTTCGAACCCGCCTTGTAACCCAGCTCGGACGCGGATAGGTCTACCCGCACCGGCGGTACCTGCTGGATCTTCTGAGCCCGCATGTTCTCTGCCTTGGAATTGAGGAAGGAGATGAGCTTGACCGCCGTCTCGGGATGCTTGGTGTTCTTGGCCACCACCAGGCACTGACCGGGACCTCCGATGGTGGAATTGGTGATCGGAGCGCTCGAGTTGATGTCGGGCGGCATAAGCACGCCGGCATCCGCACCCAGGGCACGCTCGCCGTCGCTCAAGAAGCTGGTCACAACCGGCGTCATAGCCCCCTGCCCCTGGAGGAAGCGGTTCCAGGAGTCCGCGGAGGTCCCCATGTCCTGGTTGAAGAATCCGTTCTTGTACAGCGAGCGGTAGTAAGCCAGGGCATCCAGAAGGCCTTTGTCTTTGCTGAACTCCTTCTGCCCCCGGCTGGCCGCCAGAATGCCGTCGGAGCCGGTCACCTGGGCCCACCAGTAATCGCCGATCCAGGCGAAGAACCAGGGGAAGGCTTCATCCACGACGATCGGATCCACTCCAAGGGCTTTGATCTTTCTCAATGCACCGTCGGAAGAAGCAAAATCCCGCGGCGGGCTGGTGTCCCAGTTCATTCCCGCCTTCTTGACGATGCTCTTGTTGTACAGCAGGAAGCAGATCTGGTTTTGACTGGCCGGGTAGCCCATGATCGCACCGTCGGCTTTGAAGTCCAGCCGAACGCTGTCCCAGCCCCAGATGTTCTTCAGGTCTTCCGACGAAACCAGATCGTCGAGGGGCAGGATGACATCCTTCAGGTTGAAGGTGGCCTGTCCGGTCCAGAGGTTGGCGATGTCAGGGGCGGTCCCGGCCAGACCGGCCGCCTTGAAGGATTGATGGGCGCCCTCCTGGTCCGGTGGCACGGATAGCTCGATGGTAACTCCCGGGTTCGCCTCTTCAAATCGCTTGAAAGCCTGGGATATGTACCACTGATCCTGAGGCAGTTTCTGCTCCTCCGGACCGATGTAGCTGTCGCTGCCGTTGATCCAGACGGTCAGTTTGACCGCTCCTTTTTTCGCCTCCTGTTTCCCCCCGGCGAAAACGAAGGCCGTCATCGTCAGAAGGAGAGCCAGGGCCAGGAAGCATACTAACAGTCTCTTTGCTTTCATAACACCTCCTCAAGGGTATGATTTACCACCAGTGTAGGTTGAACCAACCGTGCCTTCAAGAAAGAGAATTGACTTTCTGTGCGACGGAATTGTCCAGGGTGAATAATTGGAGCTCCTGTGGAGTCATTATTTTCTCTCCGCCTAGCACTATTCTATCCTGAGGGGATCGAATCCTGATACTGACGGTTGAACTCGCTTGTGGTCATTCCCGTGTACTTTTTGAATACTTTGATAAAGTAACTCTCGCTGGTGAAACAGAGCTTTTCCGCCACTTCTGTTACGCGCCGACTCTGAAGCAGCAGGGATTTTGCCGCTTCCACCTTTGTCCGTTGGGCGTAGGCTATCACGGTTTCACCGGTCTCTCGTTTGAACAGCCGGCACACGTAGTTAGGGGAGAGTGCCACATAGCGGGACACATTGTTCAACGAGATCTTACCGTAAATGTGGTCGGCCACATATTTCTTGATCATCTCTACTGCATGGCTGTGTCTGTCCGCTTCCCGCTCCCGTCGATACCGACCAATGCGCTTCAGTAGATCCTTTATACAGAGATGGATTTTCACTATATTATCAGCAACCGAAACAGCCTCGGCAGGAGTCCTGTTTTCGGTCCAAACCTTGTTCAGGGGTATTTTCTCCATGCGCAGAAGCTCGATGACATGATAGAGAACGTCCAGGTAGAGCCCCTTGATGGTTTTTACCGATAGTGCAGTCCCGGTTTTACGAATGCTCTGGGTGATCTTGTCGACAAGCTGCGTCAGACCCGCGGTATCACCAAGAGCACGGGTGTCGAAGATCGCCTCCTTTACCTGCTCAATTTCCCGAGGCAGACCGGGTTCCACGTGTTCCTGGTCTCGAAACGGGTAGATTCCCGGGCGGCTGTCAAAAAATGCCCGTCTTAAGGCTCGGTTTGCCTCTTCGTAAGCCGCAACCAGCTCCCCGGGCTTGATATGAGCCGGGCTGATCCCGAAAGCCGCATCAATGTCGAAGAGTTGTTGTAGGGTCAGCCGCATTCTGCGGCAGACCTCGTTTGCCATCACTTCGAGCTTTTGATCGTCCGCCGGACAAAAGAGTGCGGCCAGACGGTTTTCGTGGCTCTTAAACACGGATCCCGAGCCCGATTCCTGGATGATCTCCTGACACAAGCTGGCGATGGATGAATCGGAGTCAACCGTACCCGTCTCGTCGATATCCGGCACATCTGTATTCCCGATGACAATTACGAAGAAGGACTTTCCTGGCAGCATCAGCTCGAACGATCCGAGAGTTGAGGCGATCAGGTCCCCATCTTCAACATCCCCTCGGATCACTCTGTTGAGGAAATCGGGGACGAACGTACGGCTCTGCCTGTTTCCCGCCTCTGCCATGAAACCGTCGATCAGGCGCTCCTTCTCGATCTGCTGTCGCACCTTTTCCACCACATTCAGCAGCTCTTCGGTCTCCAGGGTACCTTTTTGAATATACTCGGACACACCCAGGCTGATCGCCTGCCGGTAGAATTCCACTTCGCTGTGACAGCTGATGATGACAAACTTGCAGACCGCGTTGATCTTCTGAATCTCCCGGATCAGCTCAAAGCCGTTTTTCTCGGGCATGACAATGTCTACCAGGGCAAGATCGGGTGGTGTCTTCCGGGCCAGCTCAAGAGCATCGGCCACATTGGCTGCTTCCCCGATGATCTCAAATCCCTTTTCTTGCCAGGGGATGATGGTACGCATCCCCACTCGTGCCAGGGGCTCGTCGTCGACTATCAACAGTTTCATTTCGCCGTCATCTCTGCTGCAACCGATTCGGCGACAAGGGGGAGGGCGATGGTCACACGAGTTCCCCTGCCCCGTACGCTTTCAACGGAGACACCGAACTCCGAGCCGAAATAATAACGGATTCTCCGCTGGACGTTAGTCAATCCCAAGCCGTGTCCGTCGATCGTCTGAGGTGGAACCTTCAGTTTGCTCTGCACCTTATCCAGCAGTGCCGCGTCCATTCCCGAGCCGTCGTCTTCGATTTGAAACAGAAGCCGCTGCCCATCGGAAAATCCACGGATCGCGATATTGCCCTGTTTCTTCTTTGGGGCGATCCCGTGAAGGATGCTGTTCTCCACAATCGGCTGGAAGATCAGCCTGGGGATGCGCTGATCCGCAACCGCCTCTTCCACGGCAAAAGAAACGTTCAGCTTGTTCTGGTAGCGTATCTTCTGTAAGAACAGGTATTGCTCGATGTACTCGATCTCCTCGCGTACGCTTGCAAGCTCGTTCGATGACACCAGCAGGTAGTTGAGCATCTTGGTGAAGGAGGTGATGGCGCCCGCGATGCTGCGAGCCCCGCGAATGTGAGCCATCCAGCGAATCGTATTCAGAGTGTTGCGAATGAAATGAGGGTTCATGCGGGACTGGAGGAGCCTGATCTCGAGGTCCCGTTTCGACCCTTCAGCTTCCCGAATCTCCTGAACATGCCGATTCAGGTTCTGAACCATACTGCCGAAATTGTGGCTCAGCTCTCCAATCTCATCGCCCCGAGAGGCATCGAGGGCGATCCGCCAGTTGCCTGCCTGGACTTCTTTTATCTTTTCATTCAGTCTCACCACGGGAAACACGATCTGGCGCTCGATAATGAGGATAAGTACGGCCACCGAGGCGATCGTGACCAGCAGTTTCAGCAGATAAAAGTAGCGCACAATGATCAGGCTGCGATGTAGCGCGAAGCAGGGTGTTACCGCCAGGATCTGGAAATTTTTACCTGCTGCGGGGAACGATAGACTCCTGGAGAACAGATAGTAGTTGCGCTTGCCCAACGGCAGTGTGGTGATGCCGTCCAAGGTCGGCGCTTCCGTGCCGGGTAAATCGCTTTTCCGCCGGAAGGTGGTGTAATCCCAGTAGTTCGACTCTCCTTCCGCGACCGGCTGCCCATGTTCATCCAAAAGGAAGACACTCGTGTAATCGTCGATCTGCAGGGAATCGAGCATCCGGGAGATGCTGGAAGCGCTGATGCCGACAGCGATGACTCCGTGGTTCTCCCAGTCCCGAACGATGTTGCGGACAAAATAGATTTTTTTTCCCCCTTCCGGATAGAGGTAATGGTCCGAGAAATCGATCGTGAATCCGGGAGACCGTGAGCTTTGGAAAGAATCCAGCCAGGGTCGGGAAAGCAAGATCGAGGTATCGAACTGGGACGAATCAGGTGAAATGTAAGTCAAATTAGTAAAAATCGTCCCGTCCCGCGCCAGGAGAAACCAGTGAAAGGGGTAATTGATGTTGAGGATCCGTTCGCTCTTTACGATTTCATTGCGGATTCTGAAAAAGGTTTGCTCCCGCTCCGATTCCGATTCAAAATCCTGGGAGAGAAGGGTTATGATCTGGTAATTGTAGGCCGTGTTCGCTGCAAAATTAATGAAATTCTGCAGCAGCTGGGAGGCACCGTTGATCAGGTGATCGAGCGATTGGCTGACAGTTACTTTCACCTGCCTATCTACGAAAGCCTTGAGAAAACTGTCCTCGATGATGGAGATGAGGCCTTGGGGGAGCAGGCCGATCAGGAGAAGTAAGATCAAGGCCCTGTACTTCAAATTCATTTTCCTAAAACGCAGCATCGCCCTCGATTTTAGCGCATCTTTACTTATCCGATAACTACGGTTTCCCACCCCATCATTTGACCGAAGGTTTCGACGGTTTCGACGCTCAACCCGTAGCTGATGGCAAGGTGATGGGTGCCTCCCAAACGACTGTACTCGGCCAGGAACTCCTCGATGGGCAGGGTGGGTTTGAACCAACCGTGGATGCTCCTTCCGAAGTTGTCCTTGCCGGGCACGTTTATCATCTTCGCCGGGGCGACGATCAGCCGGTAGGCACCCTTTTGCAGAGGCTCCAGAGGCAGCAGATCCACCAGGACGAACTCTCCGGGTTTGAAGCGCCCGGCTACATACACCGGATTGGCCGCTTCGCTCCACTGGTATTCCATCTCCAGGAGGCGGGGTTTGCCGGCGGCGAGTTTCCAGTTCATCTCTCCCATGTGGCTCAAGAATACAGAACCGTTCTTCCAGTCCGGGCAGAACATCTCGCTAAAGCTGGTTTCCGGATTGCCTGCGGACAGGGCGGCAACCAAGGAAGCGGTGAGCAGATCCCCCTCGCCGCCGAATCCAACTCCTTGGGCCATGAGCTTGGAGGCCTGCAGGAACGGCGCGGTCTCAAGACCCGTCGCTTTGCCGATTTGGAGGAAATTGAAGGAAAACGCCCCGATTCCTTCCTTTTCTATCCACTTCTGAAGCGCTAGTCCATTACGCACCGAGCGCCGGTAGGCCTCCTCGTTGATCTTATCTGTTTGGAAACGTTTTTCGTCCTTTTCCCGCTCGATCTGGATTTCTTGGTCCGTCACCTCCGAAAGAAGGGTTTTGAATTGTCTGGGGTTCAGTACCCGGGTCTCCACACCGATCGTGTTTTTCAAGTCCGCCGGGGACACGTGGAAGTCCCCCATGCCTTCAAAGGGCTCACCGACCAGTCCCGCCCGGAGAGTCCGCATATGGTGAGCCATACGGGCTGACAACAGGCGCCGGACGATGCGGTCCAGCACATCGGATTTTTGCCAGTGTCCGACCTCTATGTGAAAAGCTTTTCCACGGCGTACGAGGAGGTTGCACATGTCCTGGACGCCATGGATACCGTGATTGTACATGATTTCAGCCGGGTCCTGATCGGGACCGAAGGAGTATGTAGGGGTCGTGTCGCATACGATGATGGGAAGGCGAGTGCGTGCCAGAGTATCGGCGGATTCGAGGGAAGGGGAATAGGCCAGGTGCAGTGTCACGATAGCCTGGGCCCCGGACTCTTCGAAAGATCGTACCGCTGTCTCGAATTCGGAATGCGTGCGGCAGATCGGAGAGGTCACGACCTCGAGTTTCCGTTTTTCCAGCTCTGAAGCGATCTGTTTGTAGAAGGCTTCCACCCGGGGGCGCCCACCCTGCTCCCGGTCATCGTAGAGCTTCAAGTAGAGGGGAAGTAGTCCTACTTTTTGTTTTTCGTTGCTCATGTGCCGATCTCCTGTTCTCGTTTTTATTCTCGCGGGTCAGATGCGAATCGGTTCCACCGACTGCTTTCTCTGTGAAGCAAGTGCTGCAGTCTGCAGGGCATGGGACAGCCGGGATTCCTCCGGAGTAAAACAACCGAAAGACAGCTCTCTGCCGTCGAGCTCGTGCAAAAAGGACGCCCACATCTGGAGAATACCATCAGAAAATCCGAACTCAAAAATCCCTCCGGTGATAGAGGGAAACATCGGT
>Ga0315547_1002177_pt1 | contig 14123 bp, 11 predicted proteins | sample SalMarSW160240MG_2_FD_202542 | JGI IMG/M metagenome (GOLD analysis project Ga0315547, IMG submission 202542) | Salt marsh sediment microbial communities from the Plum Island Ecosystem LTER, Massachusetts, United States - Salt Marsh Sediment SW1601-240 ... | reverse complement strand
GGAACTTCAACTCCACATCGAAGGTCAACCAGTTGCAGCCAAGCTCAATCCCAGTGAGCTCAAACTTGATCGAGTCAAAACCTGAGCAGGTCATGTAGAGGGTAGTGGCGATATCCGCCACGCACCCAAAGCTCCACCCGCTCACAGTGACCTTCTCCCCGGTGAAGCCCTTCCCAGGAACGATCGGATTGGTGTCGTAATTCTTGTCCAGGCCAGTTGCCGCATGGTAGATGGTGATCCCGTTGAAGTCATTGTCATCCTCATCCTCGATCTGAGCGCCCAATTCAGTGATGCTCGTGAGGCAGAGTGCTCAACGCCTTTCGGCATCTGAGGTTTTACCACAAACCTGTCGTACAGCAGATAGGCCGCTACTCCTACGTGCTCAACGCCTTTCGGCATCTGGGGTTTTACCACACGTTCCAACTTGGTAAGCTCAACGATCCACTTGGGTGCTCAACGCCTTTCGGCATCTGGGGTTTTACCACTGCAACAGCTCTTCCCATGTGAGGTTGCGCAGGCCGAAGTGCTCAACGCCTTTCGGCATCTGAGGTTTTACCACATCACAAACTCCTAGGGCCGGATCTCGGGATCTTGTGCTCAACGCCTTTCGGCATCTGAGGTTTTACCACGCCGACCTCGTGGCAGGAATCGGGTGGAACAACAAGTGCTCAACGCCTTTCGGCATCTGAGGTTTTACCACCATGGGAAAGTCCCGTCGTGCATCACCGACCCGTAGTGCTCAACGCCTTTCGGCATCTGAGGTTTTACCACGATCATATCGGTCATAAAGCGGTGTCGATAGGCTTGGTGCTCAACGCCTTTCGGCATCTGAGGTTTTACCACAAGATCGGCAGGAGCGAGATTCTGCCAAACTCGTTGTGCTCAACGCCTTTCGGCATCTGAGGTTTTACCACCCACCGAAGCCGGTCTGCTGTAATGCTTCCTCGTAGTGCTCAACGCCTTTCGGCATCTGAGGTTTTACCACCACACGAACTCCTGGCGTGTAACCTGGTGATCGACAAAGTGCTCAACGCCTTTCGGCATCTGAGGTTTTACCACATTTGGCCTGTCAAATAGTGCGTAGGCGTTCGCGTAGTGCTCAACGCCTTTCGGCATCTGAGGTTTTACCACATCAATTCGGGACCGGAACTAGCTACGCTGTCAAGTAGTGCTCAACGCCTTTCGGCATCTGAGGTTTTACCACTCCCCGCCCTCACTCATCGTCTGCCAGTAGTCGTAGTGCTCAACGCCTTTCGGCATCTGAGGTTTTACCACACTAATGAGAAAGATAACCGAAGACAAAATCTCCGTCTAGTGCTCAACGCCTTTCGGCATCTGAGGTTCTACCACCGGGTTGAAACGCGAGCTTGATTGTGTCATTACTGTGCTCAACGCCTTTCGGCATCTGAGGTTCTACCACTGAATATAGACCACTGCATCTCGAAGCTCTGCATGTGCTCAACGCCTTTCGGCATCTGAGGTTCTACCACCCAACCAACCCGTCCGGGCTGCATCCGTATCGGCCATGTGCTCAACGCCTTTCGGCATCTGAGGTTCTACCACGGCGACAAGCAGGTGGGCATCGACTACGTCCGACAGTGCTCAACGCCTTTCGGCATCTGAGGTTCTACCACACCGGCTCTTAGGCATCCAGTACGCTCGTTGTAACGTGCTCAACGCCTTTCGGCATCTGAGGTTCTACCACATATACTACGATGCGGGAACGTGGAAAATAAGGCTTGTGCTCAACGCCTTTCGGCATCTGAGGTTCTACCACCTTGCCGTCTGCCGCAAGAACTCCTGTCAACTCCATGTGCTCAACGCCTTTCGGCATCTGAGGTTCTACCACATAGACCCCGGAACTGTAGCTGTTCTCATCGGAATGTGCTCAACGCCTTTCGGCATCTGAGGTTCTACCACAACCCCTCCATTTGTTTCTTCGTCCGCTTCAGGGTGTGCTCAACGCCTTTCGGCATCTGAGGTTCTACCACAAGAAGGTCTCTGGCAGGCCCAACTCAGCACACACGTGCTCAACGCCTTTCGGCATCTGAGGTTCTACCACTCATCGTCTGAACCCCCTATCCTCCATTTCACGATGTGCTCAACGCCTTTCGGCATCTGAGGTTCTACCACCAGTTCTTTTGCTGGATGATAAAGTCTGGTATCCAGTGCTCAACGCCTTTCGGCATCTGAGGTTCTACCACGTTCTGAGTGCCGAGGTACTGACCGCTGGAGATATGTGCTCAACGCCTTTCGGCATCTGAGGTTCTACCACTAGCACACTCTCTGATGTGGTGTCAATAAACAAAGGGGTGCTCAACGCCTTTCGGCATCTGAGGTTCTACCACGTCGCTAAGTCGCGGTCTTTGTAGACAATCTTCTGGTGCTCAACGCCTTTCGGCATCTGAGGTTCTACCACGACCTGCTTTACTGCAAGAAAGGTTGACCGCGGTAGTGCTCAACGCCTTTCGGCATCTGAGGTTCTACCACCCCGATCCGGACTCATATCCTGTCCAGCGGTCATTGGGTGCTCAACGCCTTTCGGCATCTGAGGTTCTACCACGGTGAACTGCGGTCGCAAGCATTGCACGTTCACTACCGTGCTCAACGCCTTTCGGCATCTGAGGTTCTACCACCTAAAGGATGCGATCGTTATCCAGGGGCGGATGACCGAGTGCTCAACGCCTTTCGGCATCTGAGGTTCTACCACCTCCGTCTTTCTTCATACCGCACTGGGCAATCCTCGTGCTCAACGCCTTTCGGCATCTGAGGTTCTACCACGGCAGACCGTATTGAATAATGTCCGGGGTGTTCTGGTGCTCAACGCCTTTCGGCATCTGAGGTTCTACCACACCCTGAAACACTTACATTGTACTCGTTTGCCCATTGTGCTCAACGCCTTTCGGCATCTGAGGTTCTACCACCATTCGTGCGCGTTGATATGATAGCGCTTATTTGGAAGTGCTCAACGCCTTTCGGCATCTGAGGTTCTACCACCTCCTATCATCAAGCCTTTGATCTCCTTAAACGATGTGCTCAACGCCTTTCGGCATCTGAGGTTCTACCACCCTTCGGCTATCGACGACCTGTACTATCCTGTAACTTGTGCTCAACGCCTTTCGGCATCTGAGGTTCTACCACACCAACTTGATCGCCATACGATCAGGCCGTAGCATCCAGTGCTCAACGCCTTTCGGCATCTGAGGTTCTACCACCCGACAAACAGGAACTGTTCGTTCAACATTATATGTGCTCAACGCCTTTCGGCATCTGAGGTTCTACCACAAAGCACCCTCTAGATTGCACGCTCGTCGCCGCTTTGTGCTCAACGCCTTTCGGCATCTGAGGTTCTACCACCATATAAGTTTTGCTTGTTCTTGTGGCATCGGTTAGTGCTCAACGCCTTTCGGCATCTGAGGTTCTACCACCAGATCATCGGCGCGGTCCTGGGCTAAAAGCTTGGTGTGCTCAACGCCTTTCGGCATCTGAGGTTCTACCACACCGTTCAAACAGACGATGCGACACCGGGGGTTATGTGCTCAACGCCTTTCGGCATCTGAGGTTCTACCACTCCGACTCCACTTGGCCATGTAATCTACTTGCACAAGTGCTCAACGCCTTTCGGCATCTGAGGTTCTACCACTCGTGATCCGTTTCACGGTCCCAGCTGCATCTCCCAGTGCTCAACGCCTTTCGGCATCTGAGGTTCTACCACCTTCGGGGTCATCACCGGTTGGGATCAGGAACACCTTGTGCTCAACGCCTTTCGGCATCTGAGGTTCTACCACGCAAACGCAGTCGCTCGTAATAATTCTGCAAGCCAGGTGCTCAACGCCTTTCGGCATCTGAGGTTCTACCACCAGCTTCCGTTTGGTCTCCTGCCTTGCTATACCATCGTGCTCAACGCCTTTCGGCATCTGAGGTTCTACCACATATGCCTTGTGGATCAGCATTACCCATTCCTTATGTGCTCAACGCCTTTCGGCATCTGAGGTTCTACCACTTTGACACGCCATTCTAACTATGCCGTTTCAAGGTAGTGCTCAACGCCTTTCGGCATCTGAGGTTCTACCACCCAACCAACCCGTCCGGGCTGCATCCGTATCGGCCATGTGCTCAACGCCTTTCGGCATCTGAGGTTCTACCACCATGATCGCCTCGTTGCGCTTCTCATAGTCGTAGGCGTGCTCAACGCCTTTCGGCATCTGAGGTTCTACCACCGGATCCGGCGCAGGGCTACGCAGTCGGCCTCGATGTGCTCAACGCCTTTCGGCATCTGAGGTTCTACCACGCTTCTTTCGTCCACTCCTTCATCCGCTTCGGGGTGTGCTCAACGCCTTTCGGCATCTGAGGTTCTACCACCTTGTTGGATCAGTCACTCGAACTCAGAGCTACCAGTGCTCAACGCCTTTCGGCATCTGAGGTTCTACCACGTGCCCCCCGACTGTGAGCGCCTATCTGCCCACCAAGTGCTCAACGCCTTTCGGCATCTGAGGTTCTACCACTCGCGTAGGCGTAAGTCCTCTGGTAATTGTGTATCATACCGTGCTCAACGCCTTTCGGCATCTGAGGTTCTACCACACCAATGTCCAGGGTGACTTTAGCAAAAAGACTTGAGTGCTCAACGCCTTTCGGCATCTGAGGTTCTACCACCAGTCCGCTCTCTGCGATAAGGTCTTTCTGCAGGATGTGCTCAACGCCTTTCGGCATCTGAGGTTCTACCACGTCATTAGAGACTGGCGGGTCTGTCGCGCTGGATTAGTGCTCAACGCCTTTCGGCATCTGAGGTTCTACCACACTAGCTCGATCCCGTTTCGCCCATTCGTCAAAGCGTGCTCAACGCCTTTCGGCATCTGAGGTTCTACCACAGCACCAACCGAAACCGCCCTTGCCTCACAGCTTTGCGGTACCCAGTTTCAAGGACACCGCCTGTCCCGCCCTCTGAGCTCGCATTCTCGCACAAGCTCTGGCGGCAGTACAGGGAACGAGGTGCACGAAGCATTAGTGTGATCTGCTTCTCCGCCACTGAAGACCACGCATCAATCATCGCAGTCTGACCTCAATCCAGAGAATGACGGTGCAAACAGAGATTTCGACTCCCTGGCGTTCAATGGCACCTCAAAACTCGCCGATACTTGATCGAACATGTCACACAACCTCAAATGTGACGGTCTCCATCTTCCACCCTTCTGCGCTCCCTTTCTTCCGTACACGTCCTGCACACCCTGAGCACAAGCCGATGATCAGCAGATCATCCTCGGGAGCCAATAGCGATGTCAGCTCCCATTGCAGGCGCTCCAGCTGACGAACGGTCAGTCGACAACGGAATAGGCTGTACTGGATTCTTGCTCCGTAGCCTTCCAGGTGATGTGCGGTCCGGTTCAGTCTCTTCGGGTCTCGAACATCGTAGGAGATCAAGTACCACTTCTTCTGCTGTCCCATCGCTATCGAATCCGCATCTTGGCGAACAACCCGGGAGCGCCGGTCCACTCCTTCTCAAGCAGCCGAACTTCCAACTCCATCAGGCGGGCATACGAGAGCGAGTAGCCAACCACGGGATGCTTCCACGTTTCCTGCAACCGCCGCTCGAAGAGCGCGACTGCTTTGCGTCGCCCAACGTTTGACAACCAGACACGGCCTTCCGTTGCATCGAAATCCTCGCTCTCATTCCACTGACGCCGGTTGAGTGACCCAATGAGAGGCATGTCCCACACGACAACACGGAACAGCTCCATAACATCAAGAACGAGTGGATAAGCCGAGGAGCGAGGCGTGTGATAGAAGCCAAGCGCTGGTTCCAGACCGACGGCCATCACTGCCTGCATTACGGCCTGGTAGAGCAGGCTGTATCCATAGCTCAGCAGTGCGTTGAATCGGTCTTGTGGTGGCCGTCGGCTGCGCCCTTGAGGGCGTAGTACATCGGGAACGTCCCGATGCAGAAGGGAGTCCATGGTCGCAAAGTAGGCGCGCCCGGCGAGGCCCTCATATCCCCGCAGAACATCGACTCCCTCTGAACGAGCCGCATCTCGAACACACTGTCTCAATGTAGTCAGCGACCCTTCGATATCCTCTCGCGCTTCTGTGCGTCCTCGTGTGGATCGGAGCACAAAACGCAGGGTGCTGGTGATCTTGGCGTCTACAACCTGTCGTGACAGACGCAGGCAGACGCCCGGATCGCTGAGCGCTTGGTACTGCCGAAGCCGACGCTGCACGGCACCCGACGACGGGGTAATGCTCGTGACGTAGCGGTGCCCAGCAGAGAGCCAATGGATACCGATTCCGTTGCGTGCACACAGGTGAAGCGCTTGCGTCGTCAACTGGGGATATCCGTGGAGCACGAGGGAGCCGATCTCGCGAATCGGGAAAGCCCGCGCTTCCTCCTTCCCGGTCTCAATTTTCAGACGATCGCCGGAACGAGAAATCCGCGCACCTGCTTCGACCACGTGAAGGGTCTTCACTTCGATATCGGCAGGGAACAGACGCACTGGCTTCCGATCCGCATCAGTGAGCAATCGCTCTTCCTCAGGGAGGCAGACCGGAGCCAACGAACAACGGATGCAGCGACGATCGTTGTCCGTGACCGGTGGACGTGATATCTGTGCACGCAGCGCCTTGGCACGCGCTACGGCAGCGCGCACAGCGGAGCGAGCATCTTCATCAAGCGGAACTCGGACCGTGACATTCTCGGCATGATAGCGGACCCGTCCCTCCTCAACGATCTCGTCCGTCTCTTCTTCGAGGAGCATTCCGTACGCACTGACTTGGAGGACGTCGGAAGGCCACGCCGTCACACTGTCATCGTCTCGACGGGGTCGACCACGCTTGTGCTCGTACGGGATGAGACCGCCATCGCGACGACGGAGGCAGTCGACCTTTCCTGTCAGCCCGAGAGCAGGGCTGGAGAGCATCCGACTCGTCCACTCGCCCTTCTCTTCTTCGGTCTGGCGAAGCTCTTCGTGCAGGGTCCGCCCTGCATAAACGGAGGCGTCAGCAATTCGGATTTCCTCCACCTCTTCGAGGTAGAACAACCGCTCGCAGTACGCAAGCGCGTGCAGGGCCATGACGCGAATAGGAGGATCGTGAGCGCCTTGCTCGTTCACTTCGGTTTTTGACCCTTCCTGCGCGATAAGCTTCTGGCCTCGCGGGCTGGAATCCGGATTTGTGGCATTCTCTCGACCGGCGGTGGCTCCAAACTCTCTGACTGGACCAGGTTGCCAACTTCGTACACGGTGTCTGCAGAGCCGACATGATCAACCCAGACTGGCAAGCCAAGAAGCCCTGTTTCGTCTCGGAGATAGGTGCGCAGTGCGATTTGGTCATCGGCAAGTCGCTCACCCAGGTCTTGGCGCAAATCATCTGTCAGGAGAGACACCACGTTCACAAGGTGGGTACTTTCGCCCAAACTGAGCCCGCCGTGTCGGACGATGTTGCCTCGTGCCTCGACGTCGAGCGCCTGACATACACGAGTCTCCAGTGTCGGCGAACCGCCCTGCTCTCCTGATGAGTCAAGCCAGATGATCAACTCAACTCCTGTAAGGAGCTCTTGGTAGTCGGGGCGAGCATTCGAACCGCATCCCAGGCCGATCTCATACTTGGGTTTGGGCCATCCTTGCTGTTCGACGCAGCGTTCGAATTTCTCTCTGGCCTTCTTGGAAGTTGAAACTACGTGTGCGTTGCCTATTGGATCAACCCAGTAGTTGCGATCCTTGAGCCGCCAGACTGTCCGCAAAACAACACTCGTCGGAGGGCGGTTCAACAATGTGGGGGTTACCCTCGTGCCGACGTGCCGCATGCGCTGGGTTTCGCCGACCAATGAAAGCAGGAAGCCGTAGCACGTCGCTGGTGGCGGTATCGGATTCGTCTCCAGAAACTCGCGAGCTAACCCTCTTCTGAAGCAGGCTACGGGGACTGACACGTAGATACCGAGCATCCGCTCACTCCTGGGCGAGCTGTTCGTTGATGCGCTTGTATGCCTCATCAAGCGCTGCCTTGACGCCATCGTGGAGCGACTTGACCCCCAGTTCCCGGAGCTCCTTACCGGTGTTGCTGGCTTCAGAAGCTACAGCACCACCGATGATCAGTTCTTCCGGCGCAATGTCCTTAGCTTTTACGCGGCGGACAAGTTCCGGGGCATCCACGCTCTTGCCGCAGTCGCTCGTCTCAAAGCAATAGAGAATGCGGGGAGCGGGGTCATTCGTAACGCGCAACACAATGGAATCTGGTGAAAAATCGTAGAGAAAACGCCCATGATTCCCCGCAACAGTACGCAGGTCGCCGAACGCACGGATTGCCTTCGCAGCACGCGCCTTATCGTGAAGCCGCTCCGGCGTCATGGCTAGGCCAAATTGATAGCGGGTTGCATGCACTTCTGTTCCATACGGCACCGGGTTGTCGCCCTTCTTGGCCGCCGATGATGTTGCGCCGGGGGATGCTGCGTTGAAGGTCACATCCCCAGGCCATGAAGTCAACGAAATGGCTCGGGTTACTTCCAGGACGGCCCGCCTCACCGTGGCAGTACCAGCTTGGCCTTCGTCCTTGCCGGCTTTGGCTGACATGAAACCAAGAAGGTCATCATCGATATACCGTGCTCCTTCTTTTGTCTCCCATCCCTTGAACTCTTGATCTTTCCACGTGTTGATTCTGTCATTCTCATCCCAGGTTCGGTTGGTCGCCTCACTCCTGGCCAAGAGGCGACGGAGAGCGAACCGGATTGCCTCGGCGCTCAAAGTGCTGTGCGGTTGCCCCTGCCAGATCAGCTTCTGGAGTGTCGTAATGTTGCCTTCGGTCTCAGCGCGGTTGTTGGCCGCAGTGCCGAACGATGTCACGATATTAGCAAATACATGCAAACTCATTCTCGTCCTCCTTCTACTCAGCAGTGCTGGCTGTCTCATCAACAGTTGCCGCGATCTCATCCGCCCCTTTGCCTTTGTAGCTAGCCAGCGCAAGCAGAGCCAGGTCGCGCGTCAACTGCCAACGATCAGCATCAAGCATGGGCAAGACCTCCGGCCATTGATCGCGCAGAACTTTGTTGATACCTGCTCTTCCAAACAGGTCGCACAGAGAGTGACGGAACTGTTCCGATGTCTTTGCCCCAGAGAATGCCAGCCGCCAGCGGTCGTATTCGCCGCGCCAGCGGTTCTTCATCGTTCCAGGGTTGCCACTGTTCTCGTCAGCGATGCGACCGTAGCGCAGCCGCAGCGCCTCGTGGACAGCCTTGACCACAGCGGATTCACCGTGGTCCTCCCAGGGGATCTTTCCGATCATGGCGTGTAGCCCTCCTTTCTCGAAAACAAGTCGATCTCGTATGGGTCGTTTGGTGACAGGATCGGTCTTCCGCATGAGGTTCACAAAATCTTTGTACCAGGGTTGGCCTGAAGCGAGATTCTCCGCCACCAACGGACGCACGACGCTGTCAGCCCAGAAGCACTTTGCTCCCGAATCTTCATTGGGCTGCTTGATCTTCGGGCTGATAATGCGTGGTGGGAGTTCCGCAAGGGCCGTCTGGAACTGCCTCAGCTGTGTCTCGCCTGAAGGGGGAACGTAAGTCACTTCAACCCTCGATTTCTGCTGACTTGCCCAGGGTGTGAGTCTAAACCGCACGGCAAAGCAGCCTGGTAGATTGTGTCTCAGAATGAGATTGCTGGCGGCCAAGCGAACTTGAGCTTGCAATGCGGCATCGCTTGCGCCCGTAATACGGCATCCCCTGATGCTGTTGGGCGTCATCCCAGGACGGAGTTTCGAGAATACCTGTAGATCGGCCACTTCCGGGACAAGGAGCACACCACTGCCTCTATTGATCGGCAACGCCAAGCAGCCGACCAGTGCGAAATACAAAGGAAGCGCCTGTGCTGGGTTCTCCTCGATTCTTGTTTGTGCATGGAACGCGACATGGCGGACGACAGCTCCCGGATTGAGTGGGCCTACCACTTCGACCGGCTTGCCTGCGAGTTCTCCATTCTTGTTGCAGAACTGCTTCCAGCCTTGTTGGTGTCTGTAGGCACTGCAGAACCTGGCGGCGACCTGAAGGGGGCGGCCGTCCACTTCGTAGGCAATAGGGGTCTCCTTCTTCTGCAACTGCCGAACGCGTCCATGCTGAAGAAAGGAGAGAAGCAGTCCACGCTGCAGTTCCGCCAGAACTTCAATCGAAGGCTCGGTTCGATGCTGCGCAGGCAGGTAGATGAGCTTCTCCTTGAGACAAAACGCGCAAGCAAAGAGTCTCTCAAGAAACGAACCGGCGTCTCGCGGGTTGCCGAAATCCAGTGTGATCTGTAGTGGCTTGATCTCCCAGGGCGGCTTGCCGTCAATCCATGGAGCACCAGGAACATCCTTTTCTCGCAGATCACCGTCTCTGTATGTCCTCTCAATGTACCTGAGCGTGCAGGCAAGCCCACCTAGGCCAGCCCGATGGATTGAGGACATGCCCGGGTCGAAAAGCCGCATCGTCGATGTTGTAGGATTGGTTTGTGCGTTCGAATTCATCCTCCGTCCCTTTTCCATCTTGCACCTTGTCTGCCGTCGTACTCCACTGTCCCTTCCGGGGCCACCGGTACCCCTTTGTGGCGTCTCCATGTCTTCCATTCCAGGGGATTCGGTGGTGGCGGCATCGGCAGCATCACCTCGATCAATCGCTTTGAGCCGGATACGACTCCTGCTATATCAGACTCCAGAATGACTGGCAGCCCGGGGCTGCCTCGTCGTAGTTCCAACACTTGCGTGAAAGGGCCACCCGAGAGCCAGGCAGAGGGCTTTGGCGTGGGTTCTAACTCGTCCGCTTGAAGCGATTCCCACTCCGCTGCTAGATCGGTTTGACTGATGGAATTCTTCGGCAACCGGGTGATCCATTGCTTGCTGACCTCAGGCCAATCGCCGTAAATCGCAGGATCATACGGCCAAGGGAGGATCTCACCGCTACGACCCTTAGGTTCGATTACCAAGAAGGGCCTCGTAGTATCACCTTCTTTCGCGTAGCGATTGAGCCGCCCGAGGCGCTGAATCAAAGACGGGGCGGGAGCAAGGTCGGTCACCAGAAGCGTCGCCGATAGGTTAAGACTCATCTCGGCCACTTGGGTACACATAGCTATGGCCGGACCTTCTCTAGTGAAGGCTTCGATGACTTCTTTGTGACGATGGATACGATCCGTGTAGCGGAAGCGACTGTGGTAGATAATCGGTTCGCATCCCATAGCAGCAATCCGGTCAGCTGCGTCAATCGCCCTGTTAACAGTGTTGGATATCCAGAGTACTTTTCCACCCCTCCGCACCTCGGCGATCGCAGCTGAGAACGGGTCGTCAATCTCGTTTGGCTCGAATAGACGGTAACGCGGGCGATCCTCCAACGCTTTCAGATCGCTGGTCCGTTGGGGTACAGCTAGAGTTGTACCCCTTCCCGTCAGTCGTTCCTCGATCGATTCTAGTCGTCGTTGAGGTAGACTTGCAGTCATCAGCAGCACCGGCACACCGCGGACGCCCTCCAGAAAGCACAGTAATGCTCCGAAGAGATGGTGGTCGTAAGCGTGAATCTCGTCAAACACGAAGGCCGCGCCAGCAAGTGCGGGCCAGGAATAGAGTCCGCGTCTGTGGTTCTGAACGATTCCCAGTACTGTGTCCACTGTGCAGCTCACGATGGGCGTCGACCAAGCATTCAAAGATTCTATACGGGCAAAGATGTCATCGTCTTGCTTGGGATTCGTGTCTTTCTCGACGCCAAGCACTATCTCAAGGTCAACCTCGGCACGTCCATGAAAAAGCTCGGCGCCAAAGCGACCTGCCTTGCTTCTTGAATCGAAGAGATAGTCTCGATAACCCTCCGTAGCAGTGCCTGTGGTCGGGTAACAGAAGTACAACCGCCTATTTCGGCAACGCGCTTGTGCCCAATGATATGCTGCTACCGTTTTCCCGCTTCCGCAGCCCGCCTTGACCAATGTGACCTCTCCAGCCTCCCGAGCCACAGCTATTTGGAACGGTCGGAGCCGCGCTTGCCGTTCATTGGCGCTGTCCGCGAGGTTGCCCTGGATAATTTCCGCAATCTGATCTGGTTTCGGAATTGCTGCAAACGCGTTCCTGATCCAAGCGGTCCGCTTTTCTTTCTGTGCAAGCTTCCTTGGGAGGGCCGAACCCGCCACGTCCGCCGCAATGAGACACGCCTTGACAGCAGCGATGAACCGACGCTCCTCGGGCCCCATCTTCTCCCAAGCATCTTCCGCTGCCATCAAGATCTCGTTAAGCTGGGAAAACACTGAGTCTGGACCGCTGAGTAGCGACAGCTTGAAGTCCTTCCTGGCCGGCGGTTTGGGCAAGCCAAACGTTTCGGCGACGAACTGCAAGCTCTGAACGAAATCCGGATGTTCCAGGAACAGCCTTATCTCTGATCCTTCGCCCTTGCATGGCGCTTGTTGGGGAGGCGATGGCCGTCCATAGGCTGGATGGTGGCCCGTGATGGCACAATCAAGTGCCAACCTATCCATTACGTCCTCCCCGAGCGCCGAGGACAACCAGCATTTCAGATCTGAATCGGAAAGGATGAGCAGTGTCACCCACTCGTGGCGTAGGCCCTGGCGTTTGCCGTGCCTGCCAGGGATGTTCTGCACAATACCCTGAAAGTGGTCGTTGGCCTTGCCAAGATCGTGGAGGGCTGCGGCCAGGCGGACAACCCGGCTAAACCGGTCCAGCCAGGTCGTCGGGGTCAAACCCAGCGCCCTAAGTTGATCTGCGCCGGTGCATTCCAGGACTGCGAGTGCTGCATCGTAAGCTTCCTGTAGGTGGCCGGGCAGGAACACGGCCTCTGGTAGGGCGTCTGCAGCGATTCCGCGAGGAGGAGTCTTGGCGAGCAATCTTATTCCGGGTCACCCCCTCGCTGACACGAAGATCCCGCACCCAAATCGCCGTCGGCCGCCGATTCCATGTTCTTGTAGGCGAATCGACTCGTCGGCCGTGAGCTGCTCCACCCGAACGGTGAATCCGACTATCTCCTTGTCGCGGACGTGTAGCGTACGCCGGAGCCATGGGGATTTCGTACCTCCGTCGCGATGTACGTTCGTCTTCACCGCATCCCCAGTGGACACGAGAGACGCCTGGCCTCGAATCTCAAGTTCATCGAGCTGTCTTTGAACTGCTTCGAGAAACGGCTCTGGCTCCATGAATCCCTTGATAATGACGAGCCGACTGTGAAGACAAGCGGCTGGGATAAGGGCTCGGGCGTTCGGCACTCCAACGATGACCTTCCCGTCTCCGAGATCGAGGGTCTTGCCAGCAAGAATAAGGACATCCCTGATCCGGTCGGCTGGCAATCGCAGCACAAGCCGGCTACTCTCGGTGATCGCCAGCTTCCGCTCCCCGACGAGCTTTCCATAGATAGGATGTATCCCGATCTGATCATCACCGTGGATCTCTGGCAGGACTCGCGAAATCGTTGAGTAAAGGTGATATCCGTGATCTACCAATATTGGTCCACCACCTATCCGGAACCGCACATCAACAACACACACCGATCAACTACCCTCCTTGCTACAAGACTCCTCAGAACAAAGTTGCCCCAATCGTCTCTCTCAGTTCACACCTGAGATTATAACGAAAATAGTAAACAACACACACCCACATCAGCTGGTACGATTCAACTGAAAGAAGGGAGGGGACGCGGATGGACATGCGGTGGAAATCCCGCACCCCTTTAGGGTCGTCGGTATCGGTAATAGTGAAGATGTCAGCCCTAAGGGTACCAACGGCCAACGTACCTAGAATCACACTTCGAGTTCAAAAGTAGTCCAATAAGGGTACCAACAGGACGTTTCTCGGATTACCGAGTTCAAAAGTAGTCCAATAAGGGGTACTAGCCTTCTCTGTACCGAGACCTCTCAAAGTTCAAAAGTAGTCCAATAAGGGTACCCTGCGATTGCTAGCCGTTCTTCTGGTTCACACAGTGTCCTAGGAAAGCCAAGGGCTGCAGACGACATTGCGAGCTTGGGTTTAACGACTCTTCTTCTTCTGTTACAATTTGCGACGAGACGATGAGGAGGGAGGTCAATGAATGTTCTGTTAGTCTATCCTGAGTTTCCTGATACATTCTGGAGTTTCAAGCATGCACTCAGGTTCATACGCAAGAAGGCCGCCTCGCCTCCGCTGGGCCT
>Ga0315547_1002173_pt1 | contig 14133 bp, 13 predicted proteins | sample SalMarSW160240MG_2_FD_202542 | JGI IMG/M metagenome (GOLD analysis project Ga0315547, IMG submission 202542) | Salt marsh sediment microbial communities from the Plum Island Ecosystem LTER, Massachusetts, United States - Salt Marsh Sediment SW1601-240 ... | reverse complement strand
GAGAAAGCCTGATTATAAATTTACCAGGAAGCCCTGAGGGCGCAAAGGAAAATCTGGCTGTTATTTTACCAGCCTTAAATCATGGGCTTGCCAAAATTTCGGGTGATATGAGCGATTGCTCTCAGCAATAGCGAAGCTCTGCCTCACAGACCCACTTCCAAACCCTAAGCTGGTTTGAAAGGTAAGGCCTATGAAATTCACGAAGAAACGGATTAATGATCTCTTTGATGCTCTAAGAGCCATTCCTGATTCACGTAATAAGAAACAGCTTCGCCATAGCAAGATCTCTATAATTGGCTGCAGAAAAATAAGATTGATGCTTCTCCTGTTTTAGAGGGATAATATTAATTTCTGGCAATGTGCAATCCCAACTTAGTCGTGGGTATCTTCACGATATCACAATATCGTGCGGATTGAATGTAGTGGCAAGCTATATGAAATTTATAAATTATTCGTTCTTTATAGATTAAACTCAGGGGATATTAACAGATTTTTAAATGTATTGAGTTACAGGGAGGGGAACCCCTGTTTTTTGACTAATCAGCTTAAAGTACATAAGACCTGATTTTTGAGATGCAGGTCTACTCCCACATCTACCCGCTCGCGGTATTCCTTTTCCAAATTCATTAGATTATCATAAAATATGGCAGCGTGATTTCTCATGGCCTCAGAGGCGGCTTCGGGGTTGCCAGCTAATACAGCCTCAACAATGGGACGATGCAATCCCGGGGGATGGATAGAGTAGGGCGGATTTGGTTTAATCTCCTCTAAAATCTTGGCGTTCAGTTTAATAACTGAATTGACAATGGCCTCCAAAAAACGATTACCGCACATCTCCGCCAGGATGAAATGCACTTTAGTGGCGGATGCGATATCTTCAGTTAGCAAGGCTCCAGGTGGATGCTCGGCCTCAAAAGCCTCCAGCAGGCGTTTGGTAAATTCAGGGATAGCATTCAAGGCTGCTAAACGGGCCACCTCGGGTTCAATAAGAATACGAACTTGATGCAGTTCATGGATTGAAATCTTATTAGCCAGGAATAGGTCAAGGCAAGCGCTGGATAATTGTTCGAATGTCAAATCGGTCACAAATGCGCCTCCGGCGGCACCCTGGCGAATCGAAACAAAACCGTTATTTTCAAGCGCCCTGATAGCCTCTCTTATAGCAACGCGACTAACCTGAAATTGTTCTGCCAAGTCTCTTTCTGAGGGTAATTTGTCTCCCGCCCTAAAATCATTGGATAAAATTGCCTCTTTGAGTTGATTAAAAACCTCTTCCGAAATTCTAGGCTGTTTAATTGGCTTAAAATTATGCATCCTTTTCTCCTTTTCCTTTATTAACTAAATAATAATAATTTCTTTTGATTTCAAGAAAAATATTTGTTGACAAAATATTTTTTTTGTTAATTATTAGACCAATGGTAATTTAATAATTCAATTCATTTTATAAAATTCTCTCTATAATGTCAATCTTACTGCAATCTCAAACGAAGTACAGGATATTACCCGACCGGGCCTCCTCTGAAAGAAATTTAAATGGCAGATAAACTCATATTGAAAGAGTTGTGTCGTTACAACATAGGGACCTTTACAGACATTATTTACAGAAATGCCCTTTTGCATTCAGAGGAAGAGGCCTTTATATGCGGCCCACAAAGAATCACGTTCGCTCAGTTCAATGCACGTGTGAACAGCTTGATCCATGCCCTTTGGTCGTCAACGGTCAAAAAAGGAGATGTCATAGGCATTCTGTCATGGAATTGTCTTGAGTACGTGGATGTTTATGGGGCCGCAATGAAAGGGGGATTTATTGCTTCACCCTTCAACCCCAGGCTCCACGGTGAGGAGTTAGAATATCTCATTAATTATTCAGAGGCAAATACGCTTTTTATTGGCCCGGAGCTTGTAGAAACCGTCAAGCGCTTACGATCCCGTCTTCCCAAAGTGAAGGAGTATATTTCCTTCGGCGATTCTGATTCTGATATGGTCTCCCACCACGAGTTGCTAGCAACGCATCCATCCGATGAGCCTGACATGAATGTAAGCAAAGACGACCCCTTTATTATCTTCTATACCAGTGGTACCACGGGTGTTCCTCGCGGTGCCCTGTATACGCATCATCGCAAGCTGGATAATACTCGAATAAAGGCCCTGGAGATGGGAGCGAAGCCAGGGGACAGGCATATCATGGTATTGCCATTTTTTCATATCGGGGGAGATAGCCATGTGTGGCCCTTTTTCCTTGTTGGGGGTTGCAATGTGATAATGCCTCAAAAGGCTTTTGATCCGGTTGCTGTCCTTCAGGCAATCCAAAATGAGAAGGCGACGGATATACAAATCGTCCCCACACAGCTGAATGCTATGCTGTCCCGCCAAGATTTGAAAGAGTACGATCTAAGCAGTTTAAATAGAATCTATTATGCGGCGTCCCCCATGCCGGTGGAGTTATTGAGACACGGGCTAGAGATATTCGGACCGATTTTTTCACAGGGCTATGGGCAGACCGAATCAGGACCACAAATTACGTCTCTTCCACGTAAGGCTCACCAGGTATTAGACCGGCCAGCGGAAGAACAAAAGGTGTTGAGTTCCTGCGGGCAACCGAGTCTTGGTGTTCACGTCAGGGTGGTCGATGAAAAGAACAATGATGTCGAGCCAGGAGTGGTAGGCGAGATAATCACGCAGAGTGATTCCATCATGGTCGAATACTGGCACAGACCAGAAGAAACCAGTGAGGTTATCGTTGACGGCTGGCTCCATACCGGCGATCTCGGATATTATGATGAAAAGGGATTCATATATATCGTAGACAGAAAAAAGGACATGATCGTGACTGGCGGCGAGAATGTATATTCCCGAGAAGTAGAAGATGTCCTCTATATGCATCCTGCTGTTTCCGAAGTTGCTGTTGTTGGCATCCCCGATCCAGTATGGGTGGAGCGTGTTCACGCTGTGGTCGCTTTGAGGGCGGGTGCCACTGCTACCGAAAATGAAATTATTGCCTTTTGCAAAGAGCATGTGGCCTCCTATAAGGCGCCCAAGTCAGTTGAGTTTCTTGACTCTCTGCCCAAAAATCCTCAGGGTAAGATTTTGAAAAGAAAACTTATGAAAAAGTACGGGGCTGGCAAGGAGCTGCCAAAGTGAGGTCTTCCAGGAAGATTGAAACAAAATCAAAAGACGACATCCATTTGGAGGAGAAAAGATCATCGGAAAGTCACCCCATCCGATATTTTGTTTTAGCATTTCGAGGACGCAAAGGGCTCGGTGCGGTGATGGGATCAAATCTTCAGGACCAGCTCTTTTCAAACGATTAGCTATTGAACTCAATAGGAATAATACTTGGCAGATAACCCAAGCTTAGGAGGTATAAAATGGAAATCAAGGCAGCAGTCGTCTATGAGCAATCAGGAAAGTTCAGCATTGAACAACTGCAACTCAGTGATCCGAACGATGATGAGGTGCTGGTTCGGATCATTGGTGCCGGCGTATGCCACACGGATCTGGCTGCCCGGGACCAGCATTTGCCGATCCCGCTGCCGAGTGTCTTCGGACACGAAGGGGCCGGGATTATTGAAAAGGTGGGGGCAAGGGTGACCAAGGTAAAACCGGGGGATCACGTGGCATTGAGCTGGATGTCCTGTGGGGAGTGCACCTCATGTAAGGCGGGTAAAGATCCCTATTGCATGAATTTTTTACCACTTAATTTCAGCGGTGCCCGTCCGGACGGTACCACGACCTTGCGAAAGGGCGATCAAGTCATCCATGGCTCCTTTTTCGGCCAGTCTTCCTTTGCAAACTTCGCCTTGGCCACCGAGCGTAACATTGTAAAGGTGAGTGAGGATGTTCCCCTCGAGATCCTCGGTCCTTTGGGGTGCGGCGTTATGACCGGCGCCGGCGCGGTCATCAATACGCTTCAGGCCAGGCCCGGGGCCTCCATTGGAATATTCGGTGCGGGCACGGTGGGGATGAGCGCTATTCTCGGTGCGGTCGTGTGCGGTTGCACCACCATTATCGCCGTGGATATCCATGCGGACCGCCTCGAGATGGCCAAGGAATTAGGGGCCACGCACACCGTCAACGCCAGTAAAGGGGACCCGGTTGAGGCGATCCTGGACATGACCGGTGGGGGTCCGGAATTCAGCCTGGAGTGTGTCGGTAATCCCAAGGTATTTCGACAGGCCGTGGATGTTCTGCCCCTCTGCGGGGTGTGCGGACTGATCGGGGTTGTAGCACCGGGCACAGAGGTTGTCCTGAATATGGACCTTATCATGAACGGCCGGACGATTAAGGGGATCATCGAAGGCGATGCCATTCCGGATCTGTTTATCCCCAGACTTATTGAACTGTACAGCCAGGGGCGGTTCCCCTTTGACCGACTGATCACATTCTACCCATTCGACGACATAAACAAGGCGGTGGAAGATATGGAAAAGGGACTCGTGATCAAACCGATCTTGAGGCCATAGTGAGTGGCGAACAGCACCTACTGAATTTATGCATTCAGTAATGCCATATGGAAAAAGGTCATAGCACTTGCTGGGGCAAGCGGCAGCGCCAAGGACATGCATCCTTAATGCCCTAATGGAATGATTATCTGATGCATTCACGGTGTTACTGCAATGGGGCTCAATCTTATATTCGATGCCGTGCAGATCATGTTCATTTTCAGGTCTTAGACATGGGGAATGTATTGGTTTCCTGCCTCAAGGCAAAAGCAAGAGAGAAGGGATGACAGTCAAGTTTGAAACCCCAAGCAAGAAGGCAGGTGATGGTCACGGTTCTCCGACAAAGTGTAGTGGTAATAACCAAGGTGTATGTTGAAGGGTTAATTTTTTGAATGTTTAAAAGGAAAGGGAAAAAATCAATAATCAACTAAGTCATACAAGGAGGGGAAAAATGAATAGTGCGGGAAAATATCCAAAATTTGCAGTTTGTGTAACGATATTCGCCTTGCTTATGGCCTTTCCATTGGCTGCTCACTCGAAGGATAAAATCCGTATTGGCCAGGCAGTCTCTCTCTCAGGTCCACTTGCTACCAGTAACGCAGTGGTAAGTACCCCATACTATGATTTATGGGTTAAGGATGTCAATGCCGAGGGTGGTATATATGTAAAAGAGTATGACAAAAAATTACCCGTAGAGCTTCTCATATATGATGATAAGTCTGATATAGGCACGATGACGAGACTGCTGGAAAAATTGATTGTGGAGGATAAGGTTGACTTCATATTACCCCCCTGGGGCACTGCAAATCTCTTTGCTGCCGCCCCTATCGCAAACAAGTACGGGTATATACTCATCGGGGGTGCCGGTGGCGCGGAGAAACTCAAGGATCTTAAGTTGCCCTACTTCTTCCAGAGTCTGAATTTTTCCGAAGCCCAGGTGCCGGTTCTGGCTGACATCCTTGTGGAACTCGGCGTGAAGCGGGTGGCGATGATATCCCATGAGGACCTCCACGGTGTAGAGTATTCAGGTGTTGCGGCTCTAAAATTTGCCGAGCGAGGGATTGATGTGGTGATGAAAAAGAGCTACCCCATGGGAGTGAAGGATTTATCACCTCTGCTGAAGCAAGCCAAATCGCTTAATGTCGATGCCTTTATAGGTTTCAGCTATCCGGATGAGTGTATGCTCATTACCGGCCAGTCGATTGGGCTTGGCATAAATTTTAAAGTCTTCGTACTCAGTGTCGGCCCTGCTTTTACGTTTTACAGAAATGCGTTTGGTGCAAAAACGGTTGAGGGAGTAATCGGTGGTGGTGCATGGAACGCGAAAAGCTCTCCTGGAGCAAAGAAATTCGCTGAGCATTACAAACAAGTCACGGGAGAAGAGATGGGTAATTACTGGGGCTCAATTTACTTTTACTCTGCGATGCAACACTTTAAGCAGGCTGTAGAAAAGGCAGGGACTCTTGACCAGAAAAAGATAAGGGCCATTATGGCTAAAGCGAAATTTGACACGGCGTTGGGACCATTCTGGTACGATAAGAGACAAATCTCCGTAAATCATCCAGGTGAATGGGGCCAATGGCAAAATGGCATGTTTGAAGTCATAGACCCTGGGAAGAAGCGTACCGCACCGCCTATATTAGTAAAGCCGGCTTGGCCAAAGAAGTAAATATTGAGTTTGGAAACGAGAATATAATAAATTGAAGAGACCATAAGGTATAGCAGCAGAGACCTTGAGAGACAAACAAATGGTCCTGGGTCACACACAAATTTAATAATTGCTGGTGCCTTTTGTGCGTTGTCCGCTGAAAGTGGGGTGTGATGGATGGCTCAATGCCAATAACCCCTTTAAGAGAGGAGGTGCAAATATAGAAGAGAAAAAGCAGGACGAGATAGGTAACATAGGGTTCATAAACAGAAAAGGAGGGACAAAATGAGAAACAAAGTATTGCTTGGGTTGTTCGTGATTACTGTAGCTGTGGTGTTCTTAGTTGGTGCTGGGGCCACAAAATCATTGGCCAAGGATAAAATCGTCATCGGTCAGGCTATCTCTCTCTCAGGTCCGGTAGCGGGCGGTGTTGCCATATCGGGCGGCAGAATTTACACGATGTGGGTTGAGGAGGTCAACAAAAATGGCGGGATATATGTGAAGGAGTATGGCAAAAAGTTGCCCGTTGAACTTAAAAGATATGATGACAAAAGCGATATAGGCACGATGACGAACCTGCTGGAAAAATTAATATTAGAGGACAAGGTTGACTTTGTCTTCCCCCCCTGGGGCACCGCTTGGCTCTTTGCTGCCGCTCCTATCGCCAACAAGTACGGGTATATACTGATTGGCGGCCCAGGTGGCGCGTTGAAGCTCAAGGAGCTTAGCCTCCCCTACTTCTTCCAGGTCTTGAATTTTTCCGAAACTCAGGCTCCTGCTCTTGCTGATATTTTTAAAGAAGTTGGCGTGAGGTCGGCGGCGGTCATCTACCGCGGAGACCTCCACGGCGTAGAGTATGGTGAGGCCATGGTTCCGTATTTCAAGAAGAGGGGAATTGAAGTCAAAATGAACAAGAGCTTTCCGCCGGATATTAAGGACCTGTCGCCCTTATTGAAGGAGGCCAAGTCGCTTGGTGTCGATGCCTTTTGCGCTGCTTGCTATCCCGGTGGCGGTATGCTTCTTACCGGTCAGGCACTTGCGCTTGGCATTAACTTCAAGGCCCTTTTTCTCACCGTCTTGCCATTTTCCCCCAACCTCTATAGAGATACGTTTGGCATGGATACAGTGGAGGGAGTAATGGGCGGCGGCGCCTGGAATGCGAAAACGTCTCCCGGAGCCAAGGAATTCGTTGGCAAATTTGTGGCACGCTTTGGCATGGAGCCCGACTACTGGGGAGGCCTGTTCTATTGGTCATCGCTGCAGCATTTCCAGCAGGCTATCGAGAAGGCGGGAACCCTGGATCAGAAAAAGATAAGGGATATCATGGCCAAAGAGAGGTTCGACACGGCCTTGGGACCATTCTGGTATGATAAGGATAGATACTTTGTAAATCATCCCGGTGAGATAGGCCAGTGGCAAAAGGGCGTGTTTGAGGTCATAGACCCTGGGAAGAAGCGTACCTCGCCACCTTTATATCCCAAGCCGGCGTGGCCAAAAAAGAAGAAATGAATCGAGTCATGTGAGCAAAAATAGTAAGCAGGCTGTATCAAAAGGTGCAAGCATAACAACCCTTGAGGGTAGTTATTCTCCTGGAGGCGATGATCTGAGCCTTTTGGACAGCCTGCAGCTGTAATTGATAAAACTTAGGAAGCCATCACAATGATTGTAAGAATCCTGGACGTAGCGATTGCCGGTTTAATGCTGGGCGGTATCTATGCCCTGATTGCCGTGGGGCTCAGCCTGCAGTATGGTGTTGCCCGGGTGCTGAACATAGCTCACGGAGAGTTTATCATGCTCGGGGCCTTCATCAGCTGGTCGCTGTACACCATCTTTGGCATTAACCCGCTGGTTTCTCTGGCCATTTGCGGTCCCATTGTATTCATCATCGGTTTCATACTTTATAGAACCTTGTTCACGCGCCTTAGAAACTCGTCAGCATCACCTGCTGCCTTTGAGGGCAACTCCATGTTAGCCTCTTTCGGTCTTCTTTTTATCATACAAAATGTGGCCATATTAATATGGGGTGCCGACATAAAGGGGTACTCTTATTTGGCTTTTCCGGTCAATTTCGGGGGAGCGGTATTTGCCGCCAATCGCCTGGTAACCCTCGGATTTGCAATTATCATAGGCCTGGTCTTTTATCTTTTCTTAGCCCGCACCCGCCTGGGAAAAGCGATCAGGGCAGCCGCCCAGGACCCATCAGCCGCTGGACTTATGGGGGTAAACATCAACCAGGTGCTGGCTTTATGTTTTGGCTTTGGTGCTTTGATGGCGGGTTTAGGGGGTACACTTATAAGCATGTCCTACCAGATTCAACCAACGATGGGACTCGAATATACCGTGATCGCCCTCATCGTAATCGTCCTCGGTGGGTTGGGCAGTATCCCCGGCAGTTTTATCGGGGGCTTTTTACTGGGTCTTGTTGGCAGCATAGTAACCTATATACAGCCGGGTTTATCACTGGTTGCCTATTATGTCATCTTTATGCTTCTGCTCGTGGCAAAGCCAACAGGCATTTTGGGGAAATAGAGAAATGGATATTGTAAGAGTTATTTCCAAAAGATCCTTTGTGCTGGGGTTACCTTTGTTGATCTTAATCCTATTAGCTACGTCACCCCTCTATGCCCCGCCGTACACTGTCATACTCCTAACCAGCATCTTCATGTATATCATCATTACGGTGAGTTGGACGATGTTCTCCGGCCCTACCGGCTACATCTCGCTGGCGTCTGCCGCCTTCTTCGGGGTTGGCATCTATACTTCGGCCATATTGGGAAAAGCATTACCTCTGCCGCTTGTTATCTGTATGGGTGGCCTAGTCAGTTTTTGTCTTGCCCTGCTCGTCGGTGCTTTGACCCTAAGGCTAAGGGGTATATATTTTGTTATGTTCACTTTTGGACTCGTTGAACTCCTCTTGCATTTTATCCTTTGGTGGGAGGTAAATATTACGGGTACGACTGGCCGAGTGGTTCCCACAGTGAGCAACACGACTGTGTATTACCTCATGCTCATTATTTTTGTGATACTCATGCTTACCACCTACCTTATCAAACGCTCGAAATATGGCTTGGCCCTGCAGAGTGTCGGTCAGGAGGAGGACGCAGCGGCCCACACCGGTGTTAATGTAACGATGGTGAAGGTTATGACCTTTGCCGTCAGCGCTTTTTTTATGGGGGCGGCCGGGGCCATCATGGCGACAAGATGGACATATATTGACCCAAGAATCGCCTTTAATCCGCTCATTTCTTTTTTGCCGGTCCTGATGGCCATCTTTGGCGGTATGGGACAACTTTACGGTCCTGTAATAGGCGCGGCTATCTTTACCTACCTGGAAGAATTTCTGATAACCAGGTTCCCTTATTACTATATGCTCATCTTCGGCATTATCATGGTGGTCGCTATCCTATATCTGCCCAATGGTCTTGTTGGAGTGATACAAAAATTATGGAAGCGAATCTCGGAGAGGAAACATGCCGATACTTGAAGGTAAAGGGGTAACCAAGTATTTTGGCGGGTTAGCCGCGGTATCAAATTTGGATTTTAATGTGGAACGGGGTGAAGCCCTCGGTCTGATTGGCCCCAATGGAGCAGGTAAAACAACGCTGTTTAATCTAATATCGGCTGCTCTTGTTCCCAAATCAGGGATAATACGATTAAAAGGCAAAAATATTACCGGCTTAAAGCCCTATAAGATCTGCAGGATGGGGGTGGCAAGGACCTTTCAAACGGTCAAGGTTTTCCCTGATATGCCGGTTCTTGACAATGTGGTACTGGGCTCATATTTTGGGACGTCAACCAATATGTCATCAGCGGATGCCGTTGTAAAGGCTTCGGAAATATTAGAGTTTATGGGGTTATCCGAAGTGAAAGCGATTCCTGCTAAAGACTTAACCCTGGCCAACCAGAAGCGACTTGAAGTGGCCAGGGCGTTGGCAACCAATCCCGAACTATTATTGCTTGATGAAATCATGGCGGGGTTAAATCCCGCCGAGGTAGGCCAGGCCATGGAATTGGTAAACAGGATTCGGGAGAAGGGGATTACCATTATTATGATCGAGCACGTTATGAAGGCAATTATGAACGTGTGTGAACGGATAATAGTGCTCCATCACGGTGCAAAGATTGCCGAAGGAACGCCGCAGGAGATTGCAACCAGCAAGAAAGTTATTGAGGTGTACTTAGGAGAAAAGGCCCATGCTGGAAGTTAGCAACATAGATACCTTTTATGGCAAGATTCAGGCATTGTGGGGCGTTTCTTTAAAAATCGATGAGGCGGAAATAGTCGCCCTGGTGGGTGGCAATGGAGCCGGTAAAACGACACTTCTTAATACTATATCCGGTTTGCTGCGTCCGGCTTCAGGTAGTGTGGAGTTCCTTGATAAGAGAATAGATGGGCTAAAATCTCACGCCATTGTGGAACTGGGTATGTCTCATATACCCGAAGGGAGAAAGCTTTTTCCGGACATGTCGGTGCGTGAAAACCTGGAGATGGGCGCCTATACTAAACGTGTGTGGAAACATAAGCAAGAGATCCTTGATAAGGTCTATCAACTTTTCCCCATATTAAAGGCAAGACAAGGGCAATTAGCCAGAACATTAAGCGGTGGCGAGCAACAGATGGTAGCTATGGGCCGGGGTTTAATGTCAAGACCGAGACTGTGCATCATCGATGAGCCGTCATCCGGTCTGGCACCGCTCGTGGTGGACGAAATCTTTCAAATTATACAGGGGCTCCGCGACCAGGGCATTGCCATCTTCCTGATCGAGCAGAATGTCCAACAAACCCTGGAGATAGCTGATCGGGCATACGTGCTGGAAAATGGACGCGTTACCTTAGGAGGAGAAAGCAAGAAGCTTCTCCAAGAAGAACTGATAAGAAAGGCATATCTGGGTCTCTAAAGTAATGCCTCTCGCTAACGATGCGAGGCAACATATGCAGCTAATTGATAAAACAAGTCCTTGTTTTCCGGCCACATGATTTACATCAGAGGAAGTGAAAATATGTTCTTAGTGGCAGGTGGATAGTAAAATTGTACTATTTACAACTCAATCTTCGGTTCCGGGCATGGTTAAGACGTGAATGGAATAAAAACGGAAAAAACACGTAATGGATTCGGAGAAATCAATAAAAGGAGGCAGATATGAAATTTATGAAGGTTAACATGACCGATCAGACTATTAAACTAGAAGATGTCCCTCAGGATTACATGGGCCTCGGCGGCAGAGGCCTTACATCCATAATGATCAATAAAGAGGTGCCGCCGAAATGTGATTCCTTGGGACCTGAAAATAAGCTCATTTTTGCGCCGGGACTTTTAAGCGGTACATCTCTGGTGAATACCAGCCGAATATCCATCGGGGCCAAAAGCCCGCTTACAGGGGGAATCAAAGAGAGCAATGCGGGGGGAACCGTAGCCGCGGCCTTGGGCCGTCTGGGTATAACCGGGATAATCGTCGAGGGGCAGGCTCAGGAAGGCGATCTCAGCATTCTCAGGATCGACAAGGAGGGAAAGGCAAGCCTTATTCCTGCCCAGGAGTATAGGGGAATGCGAACGTACCAATTCGTGGAAAAGATTCTTGAGACCTACAGCAAGAAGACCGCCGTACTGTGCATTGGTCCGGCTGGTGAGCAAAGGATGCCTTTAGCCTCAATACAGTCCTCAGACATCGACGGTCGCCCCTGTCGTGCCGCAGCTCGAGGGGGTCTGGGTGCGGTTATGGGGGCCAAGGGACTTAAGGCCTTGGTGGTGGATCAGGGTGGAAAGAGCGCCGATGCCATAGCCGATCCGAAGGCCTTCAATGAGGCGGCCAAGGTCCTGGCCAAAATCATCAAGGAGGAATTCATAAACGTCAACATGATGGGCCCATTGGGTACTGCGGGTCTCGTGGCGCCCCTCAATTCAATGGGCGCTTTTCCCAGCTTCAATGCCACGAAGGGTGTGTTGGACGGTTGGGAGAATATCAGTGGTGAAGCCATGGCCGAGCTCATCAAAAAACGTGGCGGGAATACGACCCATATGGGCTGTGCCCAGTGTGTTATCCACTGCTCCAATATATTCGTGGATAAAAAGGGTAAATATGTTACCGGAGCCCTGGAATATGAGACCATCTGGTCGATGGGCGGCATGACCGGGATTGTTGACCTTGATACCATCGCCCAGTTGGACTTTTTGTGCGATGACATTGGCGTTGATACCATGAGCACGGGGGTTGCCATTGCCGTTGCCATGGATGCCGGGCATAAAAAGTTTGGGGATGGCAAGGCAGCCATAGAGATGGTGAAAGAGATCGGCAAGGGCACAGAATTCGGCAGGATCCTTGGAAACGGTCCTGCTGCCATAGGCAAGCATTTCAACCACGCCCGGGTCCCCGTGGTCAAGAAGCAGAGTGTTGCTGGCTATGATCCGAGGGCCATGCTGGGTCATGGCGTTACTTTTGCCACCACACCCATGGGTGCCGATCACACGGCGGGAAACCTGGTCGGGCTGTATTTGACACAACAGCTCGATCCATTGAAATCGGAGGGACAGGTTGAGGCCTCCAGGTTCATACAAATCGCCATGGCAGCTTTTGACGTCATGGGACTCTGCTTTATGGCGAGTGTGGCCTTGTTGACCCCAGAAGCTGGTGAGGCGTTTTTGAAGGTGCTCAATGCCAAATTAGGCACACAATTTGGACCGGACGACTTCCCCGGCGCCATGGGTATTCGAGTGTTGAAGGCAGAGAAAGAATTCAACAGAAGGGCGGGGTTTACGAAAGAGGATGATCGCTTGCCCAGGTTTTACTATGAAGAGCCGCTTCCTCCCCATAACACCGTCTTTTCCATTACCGACGAAGAGATTGACAGCACCTTCGATTTCTGATAGGAACTGCGAGTGAAGATGAGGGTCAAATTATACGGGACATTGAGCCAACAGTTCCCCGATTACCGGCATTCAGAGGGTATTGAGGTTGAAATTCCAGAGGGAACCACGGTCAAAGATCTTCTCGCCCGTCTGGAAATCTCAGAATCCCAAGGGGCACTGGTTGCCATGGAAGGCCGAATATTAAAAGCGGATGATAAAATTAGGTGCGGAGTCCCTGTGAACGTTTTACAAGCTATTCACGGCGGATGATATGTCTCTGGCTATTATCGGAACTGATAATACAATAGGGAGGTAACAAATGGTAGCCAATGAGGCAATAAAAGCAAAGCTTCAAGAACTGGAAGAAAGAGTATGGGATGTGCAGGCCATTGAGGCCAGGTACAAAAAACTAGCTGCAGAGGAAATCCCCAGGAAGACCCTTACCCGGGATGAGATTATAACCAACAAACAGCAGATTCTGGATCGAGTTCAGAAGAGAGCCGAGGAATATAATCTTCTTGCACGGAATTGTGCCCGAGGTACCGCTCTTGCGTTGATGGAAGAATTCGGCTTGGGCAGTATGGAGATTATTAAGGCCTTGTCCCCATTTCCCGGCATCGGCGGGACTGGCCAAATGTGTGGGGGCATAACCGGAAGCCTGATTGCCTTTGGACTTTATTTCGGCAGTGATGACATGCTGGATTTTGAAGCTGTCGGTGCAACGATTGATATCGCCCAAAAGTTTATGGCCAGCTTCAAAGACAAATTGGGTCATCAATTATGCAATGAGATTCACGAACACGTGATATTTGGACGGTTTATGGATCCCGGGGCGAGTGAAGAGCATATGAAGGCTTTCGCGGAGGCAAAGGGATTTGAAAAGTGTGGTCTTGCTACGGGGACAGGAGCCAGGCTCGCCGCTGAGATTATTATTGAAAGCTTGGAGTGAGGTGATAAAAAATTTTTAATACATCTTTACAATCTACGGGCATCTGCGGTAAAAAAAGAGATCCCTATACGATAAAAAAGGGGGTCTGTTTATTTATTCCCGGTGCAAGGCTTTCTATTAACTAGTGTCTGAACGAAAACCCCTCTTTATTGTCATTTTGACCAAAGGGAGAAATTTTATATTTCACAGAAATTTACAAACTGATAATTGAACGCCTGGAAAAACCCATATTTCCCCTCTCCTCGTGGG
>Ga0315547_1002171_pt1 | contig 14137 bp, 10 predicted proteins | sample SalMarSW160240MG_2_FD_202542 | JGI IMG/M metagenome (GOLD analysis project Ga0315547, IMG submission 202542) | Salt marsh sediment microbial communities from the Plum Island Ecosystem LTER, Massachusetts, United States - Salt Marsh Sediment SW1601-240 ... | reverse complement strand
CAATGTACTGACAAAAGGGTCAATCTGATCACTCCTGCTCTGCTACACAAGTACCCGACTGCCAGGGAGCTTGCGAGGGCTACCACCCGGGAGATTTTTGAATTCATAAAAAGCTGTTCCTATCCAAACAACAAATCCAAACACCTGAAAGGGATGGCGGAGATGCTGGCAGAGGAGTTTAATGAGGTTGTACCCTCGGATATTGAAAAGCTTCAGCAACTTCCGGGTATCGGTAGAAAGAGTGCTAATGTAATTGCTTCGGTTGTATTCAAAAAACCTGCTCTTGCGGTCGACACACACGTTTTCCGGGTATCCGAACGGATTGGTTTAACCAAGCATGCAAGGACACCCCTGGAAGCAGAAAGGCAACTGGTACAATGGATTCCGGAAAGCCTCATACCGGTTGCGCATCACTGGTTGATTTTGCATGGCCGGTATATCTGCCAGGCCCGTAAACCAAAGTGTCCGGAGTGCGGTCTGAAAGAGTATTGTGCTTTCTATACGAAAAACGTCAAGGATAGCATCACACAGAAATGAAAAAAATTTACCTGGATTATAATGCCACCACTCCGCTGCATCCGGAGGTGGCAGAATGCATGAAGCCTTATCTGGACAAGTATTTCGGGAACCCATCGAGTTCACACTGGTTTGGTATTGAAACCAAAAAAGCAGTGGAACGAGCGCGGTCACAAGTGGCATCTGCCCTTGGGTGTGATCCGGATGAAATCCTGTTTACCAGTGGGGGAACGGAATCCAATAACATGGCATTAAAAGGTTATGCTTATGCACACCGGGAGCAAGGCAATCATATTATCGTTTCGTCGATCGAACATCCTTCGGTTATTGAAGTAGTTAAATACCTGGAAAAGAATGGCTTTCAAATAACCTATCTGCCGGTTGACAGCAATGGGATAATCATCCTGGAGGAGTTAGAGAAAAGCATTAATCCCGGGACGATACTGATCAGTGTCATGCATGCAAACAACGAAGTGGGAGCTATTCAACCCATACGGGCTGTTGTGGAGATTGCGATGAAGCATAAGATCGCAGTTCATTCCGATGCTGCCCAGACAATAGGAAAAATTGATGTAAATGTGAAAGATCTTGGCGTTGATCTGTTGTCGGTTGCCGGACATAAATTGTATGGACCAAAAGGGATCGGGGCACTTTTCATTAAACGGGGAACAACCGTTGAGAAAATTATCCATGGAGCAGACCATGAAATGAACCTCAGAGCTGGAACGGAAAACGTCCTTGAAATTGTCGGGTTGGGAAAAGCCTGCGAAATTGCCATTAGGGACATTGGAACGGTTCCTGTTCATCTGAAGAGAATGCGAGACCGGCTGGAAAAACAACTGGTGGAGGGAATTCCTTCAATCCGGATTAACGGGGATCGGAAAAAACGGCTGCCAAATACCACAAACATGGGATTCCCGGGAGTTGAAGCGAATACCCTGCTCTCCGAACTTCAGGAAATTGCAGCCTCAGCCGGAGCTGCCTGTCATTCGGATCAGGAAGAAACATCATCTGTCCTTATGGCAATGAATGTTCCATCGGAATACAGCATGGGCTCCATTCGCTTCTCCACCGGAAGGGATACAACGGAAAGTGACATCGACCGGGCTGCAAAGGAAATTATCGGTATTTTCCGTGAAATTAAATCGGAGACAATAGAAGAGGTGTTGCTTCATACCCCGCAAAAGGATGTGAGATTAACACAATATACGCACGGATTGGGATGTGCATGCAAGATTCGTCCACAGGATCTGGAACAGATTATCAAAAACATGCCAGTTCCCTCAGATCCCAATGTTTTAATAGGGCTTCAGACCTCGGATGACGCTGCGGTTTACAAAATAAATGAGGAAACAGCACTGGTTCATACCATCGATTTTTTCACTCCAATTGTGGATGATCCTTATCATTTTGGAAGAATTGCTGCGGCAAATGCACTGAGTGATATTTATGCTATGGGGGCAACTCCGGTTTTTGCCTTAAATATCGTGGGGTTCCCCGTGAATCGTTTGCCGTTAAGTGTTCTCGAACAGATCCTGGATGGAGCCAACCATACAGCTTCAGAAGCCGGCATTGCTATCCTTGGCGGACATTCCATCGAAGACACGGAACCAAAATTCGGATTGGCTGTTACGGGACTGGTCCATCCGAAACAGATCATCTCCAATGCCGGTGGCCAGCCGGAAGACCTGATTATTCTGACCAAACCGATCGGAACAGGTATTCTTTCGACAGCAATGAAACGAAAAATGCTTGATCAAAAAACGGAAAACGAAGCAATAGAGATGATGGCTTTACTGAATCAAACCGCCGCTGCCCTGATGAAGAATTATCCCGTTTCCTCCTGCACCGATGTTACAGGATTCGGACTGCTCGGGCATCTGCTGGAAATGACAAGAGCAAGCCAGGTCGATGCAGAACTGTATGCCAATCGTATACCCCTGCTCTCCAGGGTCAGAGAGTTTGCTGCAGCAAACGTCATCCCGGGAGGAACATTGAACAACATGAAGCACGTCGAAAAAGACACAACCTGGGACTCCGGAATATCCCGCCTCGACAGGGCAATCCTGTCAGATGCTCAAACATCCGGAGGTTTACTCATCTCCCTTCCGGAAAAAGATAGCAGGAACCTCCTTAAGGAGCTTCACCAAAAAGGGATTAAGGAAGCAACAATTATCGGAAAAATGATACGGGCAGGAACCGGAAAAATAACGATCAAACAATCATAGATGATTTAACCCGAATTATTCATGCATTCAGCATGAATAATGACGATAAATAATTGATATCTATTGATTATCAATTATATATGTCAGGGTTAACCCTGATAAAAGTCAAATTCAATACCCTCAAGTTTGGGTATGAAATTTTCATCAGTTTTGAAGATAACTGTTGAGTGAAACAGTTGACATACTTGAATTTGACTTTTCGTCAGCCATAAATGGCGAAAAATTCTTTGAATTTTTCGGGTTAATACTTCAGGATACCCTCCCTCATATGTACATTTCGTTGATTTTTATAAATTTTTATTATCTTTCCTCAGTTTTCAGACTGTTGCAGACGTTGACCAATTCATTCGCTTCATCAGATATATACTTTAATAGACCGGTAAAGTTTATATCCTTTGCACTCATTTTGTAAGACAATATGGGTAAAAAACCGACATATCAGGAACTAAAGGATTTAAATGAGAGATTAAAGGAACGAATCAAATTCCTTGAGAAGAGTATAAAAGAGCTTGAAACAGATCGGACCGACCATGCAGAATTCATCGCAGAAAGCCATTCCCCTGAAATCTTTTTCAAAGCATTTCACTCGAACCCGGCCCTGATGGCCATCAGCAATTTTCGCAATACAGACTATATTGATGTCAATAAGGCATTTTTAGATGCTCTTGGATATGAACGGGAAGAGATCATTGGTCGTACATCTGCCGATCTGCAGTTATTTGTAGATATCGTACAGCAAAACAAATTCCTGTCTGATCTTCAAAAAAGAAAAAAGGTCCGGGACCTTGAAGTGAAGATCAAAACAAAATCAGGTGATCAGCGCATCGGATTGTTTTCTGCTGAGACCATCATGCTGAATGATGAGCCCTGTTTGCTCACTATCATCAACGATATTACAGAGAGAAAAAAGGCGGAAAGAATCCTGAGGCAAGCTGAATCAAGGTACAAGCTCATATTTGAGAATATGAGTAATTGTGTTGCCGTATATCAGGCAGTAGATAAAGGGAAGGATTTTGTGTTCCTGGAATTTAATGCTGCTGCAGAAAAGGTTGAAAAAATCAGGGCGGATGAAGTAATTGGCAGAAGGATAACGGATGTGTTTCCCGGTGTGAAAGAATTCGGGTTTTTCGATTCACTAAAACGGGTATACAAAACGGGAGAATCTGAAATTCTTCCGATTTCATTTTATGAGGATAGCCGGATTTCCGGATGGAGAAAAAACCTGGTTTATAAACTCCCCACAGACGAGATAGTCGCAATATACGAAGACTATACCGAACTTAAACGACAGGAAGAGAACCTGAAACGGAGTGAACAGCGGTTCAGGGAGTTTGCCGAGCTCTTTCCTGCCATTGTCTGTGAAGCAACAATGGAAGGGCATCTTTCCTATGCAAATTCCTTTGCAGTGGAATCGTTCGGATACACAAAGGAAGAGGTAGGGCAGGGGATACTGTTTGACGATCTGCTCGCCCCCGCAGGTTTCAGGAAAGCCCGGAATCAACTGCTGCGCCAGATCAAGGGAGAAAAGATCCATGCTTTCGAATTGACTGCCGTCAGGAAAGACCGGAGCAGATTCCCTGCATTGGCTTATGTCGATCCGATCCTGGAAAATAATAAACCGGTTGGATTTCGCGGTGTCATGTTCGATCTGACTTCCCAGAAAAAAGCACAGGAGGAACTGCAAACTGAAAAAGCACTGCTGGAACACCTGATTGAAAGTGCACCGGAAGTGATCGTACAAACGGACAACAGGGGGAAACTCCTGCGGATGAATTCCGAGTTTGTAAAACTGTTTGGATATACGAAAAAAGAAGCAATTGGCAAAGAACTGGATAAACTGATCTCCTCCGGCAACCTGTTAAAAGAAGCACAACGAATAACAAACAGCATTGCCAACGGGAAGACTGTATCCATGGAAACGGTAAGAAAACGGAAAGATGGAACGTTGATTGATGTTTCACTCCTGGGAACCCCGATAATAATCAAGGATAAACAGATTGGCGTATTCGGTATCTACCGGGATATCAGTGAACGCAAGAGGATAGAAAGAGTCCAGCAACTGATCTATGAGATCTCCAAGGCTGTTCATACTACCGAGAACCTTGACCAATTGTTCCAGATCATTAAGGAGCAGCTCTCAACGATCATGGATACAAAAAACTTTTTCATCGCCTTATATAACAAAGAGACCGACTCCTTAACACTACCTTTCTTCAGGGATGAAAAAGATCAGTTTGACAGTATCCCTGCCGGGAATACTCTGACAGCCTATGTCATCCGGCAGAATAAACCGGTATTGGCTGATAGTACACTCATATCCAAGCTGGAAGAAAAAGGGGAGGTTGAGCTTGTTGGAACACCCTGCAAAGTATGGCTGGGAGTACCCCTGTGGGCAGAAGATGAAATCATTGGCGTGATCAGCCTCCAGAGCTATGATGATGAAAACGCATTTTCTGAACGGGACATGCAAATTCTTAAGTTCATTTCCAGCCAGGCAGGACTATCCATCAATCGAAAGCGAGTTGAACAAAACCTGATTATTGCAAAACAGAAAGCGGAAGAAGCAGCCATCGCAAAACAGCAGTTCCTCTCCACCATGAGCCATGAGATCCGAACTCCTCTTAATGCGGTGATAGGGATGACACACCTTTTATTTCAGGAGGATCCACGGGAGGATCAGCTTGAATACCTGAATGCCCTGAAATTCTCCGGAGAAAATCTCCTGGTCCTTATTAATGATATTTTGGACTTCAGCAAGATCGATGCAGGGAAGGTATTTTTTGAGGAGATTTCATTCAGCATCAAAGAGCTTATTAACGGGATCAAACAAACCTTCATTTACAGGACAGAAGAAAAGGGATTGAAGCTGATGGTGATGGTTGACGCCGGTATTGCCGATTATGTTTTGGGGGATTCAACCAGGCTTAACCAAGTGCTTACAAACCTGATTGGAAACGCTATCAGGTTCACGGAAAAAGGTTCAGTAAAAATCGAGATCAAGCTCATGAAAGAAACCAACCGGCTGGTCGAAATCGAATTTTCGATTCAGGATACCGGCATTGGGATCCCTGCCGACAAACTGGAATATATTTTTGACAGTTTTACACAGGCAGGTCCTGATACCACCCGGAAATATGGTGGAACAGGCCTGGGCCTTGCCATAAGTAAAAAGCTGCTGGAACTGCAGAATAGCGACCTCATGGTCGAAAGTACCCCCGGAATAGGTTCGAGGTTCTTCTTCCAGCTAACTTTCAAAAAAAGTCCTGAAAAATCAACACTGGTGCTGACCATGGACCTGGAAGAGAAGTTTGACCAGTTGAAAGGAAAAAGGATATTGCACGTAGAGGATAATGAGGTTAACCAGATTGTGGCAGAAAAATTACTGGTCAAAAAAGGCATTCAGGTGGATCATGCGGGAAATGGGAAAGAAGCCCTGGAGAAACTGACAATAAACAATTATGACCTGATCCTTATGGATTTGCATATGCCAATAATGAATGGTTATGAGGCAGCAAAAGCCATACGCGTTGACAAAGATCCAAAAATCAGTTCGATCCCCATTATCGCAATCACGGCATCCGTCATGATGGAGGTTCAGGAACAGGTCCAGGAATGCGGAATGAATGATTTCATTCTCAAACCATTTAATCCATACGAATTGTACCAAAAGATCCTGGTCCTGCTGATATAGGTATAGCTTCTATTGCAAAAGTTGCGAAACATCATGATCTGCAAATGTGTTCATGATTACCCAAAAAGTGTAAGGAAAAATGAGTGACAACAGATGGAACCTGCAGGGAAAGAATGCCCTTGTTACCGGCGGTACAAAAGGCATTGGCAAAGCCATTGTCCGGGAATTTATTGGCCTTGGAGCCAAGGTTTTTACCGTTGCCCGGAACGTAAAGGACCTTACCTCACTGGTGGAACACATGAGCGGTACAAATCAGATTGACGGACTCACTGCCGATGTGAGCCAAATGTCTGACCGGATCAGGATCATCGACAAGGTAACAAAGAAATGGGACCGGTTGGATATCCTGGTCAATAACGTTGGTGTAAACATTCGTAAAAAAACACCTGAGTATTCAGTTGATGAATACGATCACATCATGGATACCAACCTCCGGTCTGCGTTCGAGCTCTGCCGGCTTGTCTTTCCGCTTTTAAAAAAATCAGAACAGGGAAATATCATAAATGTTAGCTCAACGGCCGGTTTGACCCACATCCGTACAGGTGCCATCTATGGCATGACAAAAGCTGCATTGATCCAGCTTACCAGAAATCTCGCTGCCGAGTGGGCTGAATATAACATCCGTGTAAACGCGGTTGCACCCTGGTATATTGAAACACCCCTGGTAAAAACGTTATTGCAAAACCAGGATTACTTCACGGAGGTCATTTCCAGAACTCCGATGAAAAAGATTGGGAAGCCGGCTGATGTTGCCGGTGCAGTATCTTTTCTTTGTATGCCGGCATCTGCTCACATCACCGGTCACTGTATCCCTGTAGATGGAGGATTTATGATAAACGGGTTTTAAGTGGTTGCTGGTCCCGAAAAAACAAAAATCTACGATTTTGTATTTTTTCGAGGATCCTCGAATTTCTAGAGAAGCGCAGCTTCTAAGAAATTCGGGATTCCTGGTTTCTGGTTCCTGGTTCCTGGTTGCTGGTTTCTGGTTCCTGGTTTCTGGTTTCTGGTTCCTGGTTTCTGGTTCCTGGTTCCTGGTTCCTGGTTGCTGGTTCCTGGTTGCTGGTTCCTGGTTGCTGGTTCCTGGTTCCTGCCAAAAGTATCCTCACATGGAGATCGTTCACCCTTCAAAATCGCAGGTGCCAAAGCTGAATCTCGTTCAGTAAAAGCAAATGTAAGCTGGATCGTAGAACCTCGCGCCGTAATCATACCAATGTAATTTCAAAGAGCTAAGGGTCAATTAATTAGAAATCCAGAATTTTTAGAGAATGAATCAATTAAAGATAGTTGATTTATGGATAAAAGAAAAACCCAGTTAATTATCTGGGTTTTCAAACTTATAGAGTTACTTTAAATATTTAACGGTTATTCACTTGGGAAATACCATCCCTTGACATATTTATAATAATTTTTTGGAGGAGAGTTATGTAATAACTCATCTTTATCATAATTTGTGATTTTGATATCATTGGTTCCATCAATGTTAAAATCCTCAAACGCATAAAGATGATTATTCTTATTGAAGATCAATGTGGGCTCATCCGACAGTCTAATTATACTTAATAATCCAGGTTGACTAGCATAGGTATATCCAAAAGAAAAAAGAACGATATCCTCTTTGTCTGCCTTTTTACAAACTATGTATTTAGAATTTACTAAATTAGGCATTAGGAAATCATCAACATGTTGTATTTCATAATTGCTTATTTCAATCCATCCCGACACATTAAAGAAACTATATTGCTCGGCATTTATTATAACTGTAATTCTATGAAAATCCCCAGGGTCATTCCAATCTTTTAACTTTTCAAGAATAATTGTTTCCTCAATACCATCATCATTAATGTCAATGAGATGAGACTCTAATTTCTCAAACTCAAGTGAAACATTCATTTCATGTTCCTGTTCTTTTATATCGTCTAAAGTCTCTCCAATCAGTTGACCCTTTTGTAGATCATTCGTTGATTGTTTGTTAGTTTTCTCACCTACGGTAGTATTACATTGAGAAAAACACACAAGTAAAATAATTAATAATAAGTTCTTCATATTTTTGATTGTTACCTAATAACAACTTCTGACCTTACAATAGGTTTGATTTTTTGTGGTCCTTTAGCTGTAACTGAAACTGATTTCATCGTGCCTGCATTGTAAGTTTTATTGCTTGGTCCTATATACTTATAAAAACTCACACCTTTCTTTGAGGTCCATGACCAATTCATACCTTTTTCTGACCATCGTTTATTTTCACCTGTATCCATCCCAACAGGTGCGGAGCCTCCCCATTTTTTGCTTGATTCTTCATTACCTGGAACACCTAATGCTACATGTCCATGAAGTGGATTCCCATCTTCATCTTCGCCAATGACTTTTTGTCCTGCAATTATAATATCTCCTTCATTTTGAAGTTCCTGAGTTTCATCAACCTCAACCTCAACAAAGTCATCTGAACTTTCCATGTAATCAACCATTTCATTTGCAGTCATACCATTGAATACCTTACTCCCTGTAATTTCTTCAAATGCATGAGAAACGCCTCTATTGCATTGAGCAGATGTTTTCCTATAAATATCTAGAATCCATTGAAGAGCATTTTCAGCAGCTTTCTTAACCTCAACGGCTGCTATAGAATCCAATCCAAACGGATCAATAAACAATATTGGATTATTATAAACATAAGCATAAGGGGAGTAATCAAAATGATCATTTTCGACTTCTGGATCCATCACAAACCACCTCCCCAGCGCTGGATCGTAATACCTTGCGCCATAATCATACTACTCTTTTTTCAAAGAACCAAGAAACAGATAATTAGAGAATCGGGATTTTAGAAAAATGAACCAATTAATAAAGATAATGGATTTTGATTTTAAGAGAAAATTTGATTCAGGACCGGATGTTCAATATTTTTTTATCCGTAAAGGGAATGAATTCATTGAGACGGATTTATTCTTCCTCTATTTTTGGTGATGCTATTATAGTAACAATTATACCCTTCTTTGCCCAGACTTGAAGCCCAATTTCTTCAAATTCATATACATTTTGAGGTATATCATCCTCTTCAAATTCAAGCTCATCAATATCTCCTTGTGGAAATATATCAGCAAAAGCCATGAATTCCTCTATATTCATCCCAATAATATTTCTCCCTTTAAATAAGAATTCTTCTGAACACGAAATAGAGTCAATTGTCCCATTTTCAATAAATAAAGATATTTGAGGATTGTCTATCGAATATGAATCATAACCCATACTATCGTCTTTTGGCAAAAAATCAAAGGAATATCTATCTAAATATTCATCTATTTTTGTGCCAAATACAAAATCCCCAACTCTTTCAAAAGGTATAAAGTATGGTATCATAAATTAATGGATTATCTTCTATGATGTGTTTCTCCTTTCTTCGCTCTTTGAGCTGCTTCCCTAATGTTTTGAATCTTTTTTCTAATTCTCTGTTGAGTTTTCTTATTTGCCCCTTTTAATTGTTTCTCTAATTCTTTTATTTGCTTTTCAGCTTTTTCCATAGATCTTGCATCTCCATGAGGTTCGCTTTTACTACTATCTTCTGTTTTATCAAGCCTGGTGTCCCCAGACAAAAATAAAAAAGAGGTGAACAAAGTAGTATTTAAGGCTGGCAGTGCATATTGTCCTAATAATTGTGTAAGAATAATATCCAGCCCAACAGGGACCTCAAGCACACCAAGAGAGATTCCCAGTAGCTCAACATCTAGTTCTGTTGAGTTATCCTCATCACTTTCAGTTACTGGTTCTTGATCATTATCATTTTGTCCCGGATCATCACTCGGAGTTACAACAACCTCTCCAAGACTAAATAATGGTACTGGATCCTCCCCTTCCTCAATTATAATAGCTTGTGTTGTAGAATCAGCTTCCAAACCAAATATATCTATTAATAGAATTGGATTATTTAAAGCATAATTATACGGTGATTGATCAAACGTATTTTCGGTCAGCGGATCCTGAACAAACCACCTCCCAAGGCTCGGATCATAAAATCTGGCGCCATAATCATACTACTCTACTATCAAAGAACTCAGATACAAATAATTAGAAATTCAAGAAATTATAGAATTATACCATTAATACAAGTCTGAACATTCCTTTAGTTTCTTTTGATTCCGAGATGTTCATCCTTTGGAAATGTTATCTGGGTTTACACAAGATTCTTTACACTACCACTACTTAATAGATTCTTCTTCTATGATTGTAGGAAGATTTATTAGAAAAACAGATTTATAAATTTCGGGATAACTAAAAATAATTTCTTTTATTTTTCCCAATAATTCATTATAATTAATAATTGTATCTACCTCAGAAAATAAGACTTTATAGCCAGTTTCTTCCCTATTAAACAAGATTACCACCTTTCTGTTTAATGGGCTAGCGACCATCAAATCGATCTTTGATAGACTATCAAGATATAAATTGTGATAATCTTTCCAAATTGGTTCTATTTTACTAGAAATTTCTGAATACAGCTTATCAGATTTCAATGTCTCTGTTTTTGAATAGTAAATCGTTTTTGATAAATTGTTATAAAATAATGGACTTGTTAAAGGTTCTTCTAGTAAAACAACTTTGCCAAAAAACAAATACCCATTTTTTAAGGTAATATTGTCAGATTTCTTTAATTCATCATTTTTAATCCAACTAAATCCTCTATCTGCTATCAATAATTTGTCAGAAACAGTGTCAATTTGTATTTCAAGTTGCAAATGTCCAAGTACTTCATCTATATATTCCTCAGAATACGAATTATTTACAGCTACATTAAACATTCTAAGGTTGGTTGGGACAAAACCCGTTTCCTCAACATAACCTGAAATAGAAGTATAAAGCATCATCTTTGTATTTGGATCATTATAAGCATTAATCTTTGATCTAATGTATATAGTCTTAGTTGTTAATAGAACCAAGCATAAAATTAGAGCTGCTATAAAAAAGGTTTTAGTTTTCATTTTTTTAGTTTATCTATTTTTGCTTGATATGCTTTTGCCTGTTCTTCATGTCCTGCTTTTATTGCAGCATCACGAGCTCCGGTTGCTCGCATAATTCCCTTACCTTTATTATATGCTTTCACGTTCTCTCCCTTAAATGAATTACCATATACTGATTTATCATTTAATATATATACATAAGCTGTCACCTCTCCATCAGATCCAAATATTATGTAATGTTCATATGCACTAAAGCCGCCACTCCAACCTTTACCATCATTTATTCCTTTATAAACATCGTCATTATATTTCCCAACATATAAAATTCTCACTTTTACAGCTTGTCCTCCAATCAAAATTGTTGTCTCAAACATTGGAGGTTTTTCTTTTAATGAAATACGAGCTGCTGTTACTGATTTTATTTCTTTCGGTGGTTCTGGTTTCCCCCAATTGTTGTAATCATCTCTACCTTCCTTATATAATATTTCCGAAATAACTGGCTCAAGAAAGTTCTTCACTATAGTTCTGCTTGTCTCTTGTCCATCTTGATATGTAAAATAACCTGATTCATTTTCTCCCACAGCATCCCAGGCATCCTGTATCATTTCTGAAACAGATGAATATAATCCACCTATATCTCTCATTAATATGGGATTATTATAACCATAATTATAAGGAGTTACAGACGAAACAACTTCTGCCAATGGATCCATCACAAACCACCTTCCTAAGGCAGGATCATACATCCTCCACCCGTAATCATACCATACCATTTAATCAGTCTATTTTAAGTCAACAACGCACGATTTTAAAGGTATAAACGCCATTACCCAGGACCGAGTACCAAGCTTCGCACGACTAAGCTTCAGCAAAGTCGTGCCTCGGGCACCTTTCCGCGTAACTCGTCTCCCATAACTCAATCATCATTCATCATTCCTCATTCATCATTCCTCCACTCCATTTCACTGGCAGTATTTATAAAACAGCTCGGATGCTTCCTTATTTCCTTTTTCCGCGGCATTTCGGAAATCATAGCAGGCATGTTCCAGATCATCAATAGCAAGGTATGCTTTCCCCCGGTGCAAATAGGTATCATCGTTTGACGGATCCAGATCGAGTGCCATTCCGAAATCGTAAATTGCATACCGGTATGTACTTGCTTCCAGATAAGCTTTTCCCCGGGAGATGAAATAAGCCGGATTACTCTGATCAATTTCAATCAGCTTGTTAAACCTTTCCAATGCTGGATATAGTTTGCCCAACTTCTGGTTCAGTTGTCCTGACAGAAGCAGGGCTTCCAGGTCAATATCGATATAGTCCAGGTAATGGTCAATATCCTGCAGGGCATCGGTGTAATTTCCGGTTTTTTCATGGACCAAAGCTCTTTCAGGATAGAGATGAAGTTGAACCGGGTTGAGGTAGATGGCTCTATTCAGGGCTTTTAATGCATCTTCATATTTTCCCATCCCGACGAGAATGGCTGATTTTGTTTCCAGGTATTCCAGGTTATCTTTCTGATAGCGCAGTGCCAGGTCACAATTGGTGAGTGCCTGTTTAAATTCCTGCTGTGAAGAAAATACTTTTGCCCGTAAATGGTAACAGACAGGGTTTTCCGGATCCAGCTGGATCTGTTCATCCAGTTTAGCCAATGCTTCCTTGTAGGATTTTTTTCCCATGAGGTATTCAACATCACGAACAACCTGTTCACCGGGTGTGTACCAGTCCTTTCGCCAGAGGGCTCTCCATTCACTGCTGCTTTCGACAGGCTCAAATGCTTTATCCAGAAAAATCTTCTTTTCAGGAATCCGTTGTTCTGATCTCAGGTGTTTTTCAAGATACTCCACTGATTCTTTAGCACTCCCCATCTGTGCATAGGTGCGGGCTAATCCCAGGTTCCCACTGCCAGGGGCGATCTGTTCAGCTTTTTCAAAATCAGCAATAGCCTTTCCCCATTCTGAAAGATTAAAATAGGCTTCTGCTCTGCCAAGGTATGCAGAAAGATTTTCATTCTTTTCCAGTTCGAGGTATTTTGTAAATTCAGCAACAGCTTCCCGGTATCTCTTTGTTTGCAGGTTTGCCATACCGCTGGTCAGCAGTACCTGAGGATCCTGAGCCAGAATGGTAAATGCAAGGGTGAAAAAAAACGGTATTGTTGTCAGAAACCTTCTCATGGTTACGATCTATTTTTCATCCGGGAGTTTAGCACCTTTATCGGTAATTACATGGATAAAACCACTGAGGTTACGCACCTCTTCCCCGGTGAGTCTCATTTCATAAACATCACAAAAATAGTAGTACACTCCCGGGGAGACATATTTATCGTTATAGGTACCTCTCCATTGGATGAGGGGGTTATCCGTTTCAAAAATCAATGTTCCCACCCTGTTATAAATTTTCATATCAATCCTGATAATGGTCCTGCTGTTCGATTTTGAATAGAGAATGTCATTGATATCATCCCCGTTTGGTGTAAAGACATTTGGGATCTCATAATAGGAGCAACTGTCAACACAAACAATGGGTTGTGAGAAGCCGCTTTCGTTATCAAACGAGTCGACTGCAGTAACCGCATAGCAACCTGCCATGGTAAATCCGGGATCATGGATGAATGTATTGTTATCGGAGGATATTCCCGGCTCCAGAAGCTCCATATCGCCATCCAGCACAGGTTTATAGTAGATATTATAGATCACCACATCCTCTTCATCAGCAGGGTCTGAGTAGAACCACATCAATTCATTATAAAGACT
>Ga0315547_1002168_pt1 | contig 14150 bp, 12 predicted proteins | sample SalMarSW160240MG_2_FD_202542 | JGI IMG/M metagenome (GOLD analysis project Ga0315547, IMG submission 202542) | Salt marsh sediment microbial communities from the Plum Island Ecosystem LTER, Massachusetts, United States - Salt Marsh Sediment SW1601-240 ... | reverse complement strand
CTCCATTTTCACCTTGAATTCTGTCGGATGTGATAAATGCTGCAGAGGTATAGTGGCGTTCCAAGATGAGCTTTCTGCAGAAAAGTTCGTATCGCCTCATGTAAGACGCCCCCACAAACTCAGGGAACACCTCGACCGCTTTCTTTCTGCTTGCGTTACTGCGCCGATCGAGTGGTCCAGTAATGGGCCACTGCCTGCCTAGTGCGCTGATCGATTTTTATGAGGGAAACGTTCTCTTTCATTAGATCGAGACTATCAAATCTGGGGTCCGGGGTCAAATCCGGCGCCAGGATTTGATCTTCTCTTACTGCTTCATAAAGAACCTCCGCTTTGTACCCTTGAGCTTGCTTCTGGGAGGAAAGCGGAGATTCGCCGCAGGCGAATTTGGTTGTTGTTCGTACTGACTACATGGGTTCTCACCAGGGCACGCTCCTCGCCGACGGGGACGAACTCCGAGACCTTGCTTTTGTAGCGTCGCACCTTGTGTGCGAAGTTATCTCCTTTTAGTGCCCCTTTAGCTTGCTGTGGGGTTCTTTACTCTAATCCCAGAGCGATGTTTACACCCTTGACAGCCACCCGAAAGCTATATATACTTCTTGTCACTATTATAACGTGGGGCGTTATGATGATGAATAAAAGTGTAAGGCTTGGTCCTCTAGAAGCAGAACTAATTTTTACTCTGGAAAAGGAGGATCTCCTGATGTTCAGGTTTGAGGACGCCAAGAGGATCTTGAATGTCTCGGGATACTCCGTAGCTAATGTAGTCCATCGCTTGAAGAGAAAGAAAAGGATTGAGGAGATAGAGAAAGGCAAGTACGTACTGTCCCCCGCCAGATCAGGAATAGAAGGTTACTGGAGCGAAAACATCTACCTGATAATCGATAACCTCTTGAAGGAATACTATGTGGCCTTCTGGAGTGCCATGCACTACTGGGATATGACTGAGCAAATACCATCTGCAATTGTCGTTGCCACAGTTAAAAGGAAAAGCGGTTTGAAATACGGTGGCCAGCCCATAAGGTTCGTTACCATTTCCCAGAGCAGATTCTTTGGCAGTGTGATTGAGGAACTAGATGGCAAGAAATTCAAGGTCTCCTCGAGGGAGAAGACCATCCTCGATGGCCTGACATATCCTCAGCATTGTGGGGGTCTTTCAGAGGTTTCCAAAGCCCTCTGGAACTCAAGGAACGATTTGAATTGGGACAGAATTGTCAAATTCCTCAGAAAGCTTAACGTCAGCTCGGTTACCAGACGTCTTGGCTATCTTCTGGAAGCTCTTGAGATCGGCGAAGGCATCCTGGATATGCTGGCTCAAGATTTCAGCGGCTTTAGGTGGCTGGACCCTTCGAGCAAGAAAAACATAAAGGCTTATTCCTCCAAATGGGGACTGAAGCTTAATCTTACCGATGAAGAGTTGCTGGCCTGGAGAGGATCTTAATGAGAAAAGATGATCTCAAAAGAATGGCGGGTCGGGAGAAAATCCCCTTGGGGACTGTAGAAAAGGACTATGTAATCTCTATTATCCTTGAGATCATTTCAAAACTTCCCTGCTCTGATTACCTCATATTCAAAGGCGGAACGTGTATCAAGGAGATCTACTTTTCTGATGCAAGGTTCTCAGTTGACCTAGACTTCTCGTGCTTAAGGGATGTCGCGCATGAGCTTTTAGCCGACCTAAAAAGCTCCCTCACGGGCCATATCATTGGAGATGTTGATTTCATCGGTGTGGTAGAGGAAGAAAAAAGGAAAGACAGTGTAAGGTTAAGCGTCAAATATAATGATGTGAACGGTCATCCCACGAGTGCGAAGATCGATCTCTCCCTCAGAGAGAAATTGCTCAGACCCCCTCAAGCCAAAGAGGTTCTAAATCCACATTACGATGATATTCTGGCTTTCAGAATTTTGGCGTTAAGCTTGGAGGAGATTCTGGCTGAAAAAGTCAGGGCTGTCATTTCAAGAGGAGCTCCCCGCGACATCTATGATATTTGGTATCTGTTTGGAAAGGGGGTTACCTTTGACCTCGGACTGGTCAATGAGAAGCTTAAGATCCTAAAGAGAGATAAGACCTTTACGGTGGAACTCTTCGAACAACGTTTGGAAGAGAAAAAGGTTGAATGGGAAAGGGATCTGATCATGCTGGTTCCTGAAGCTCCGAACTTTGCCCGAGTCAAAGAGCAGATTCTGGAAGCGATCACTGAATGATCACTTGCCCTTAGACGGTGTGGAAGCTCTAGAAGCGGCGATCTAAATGGGTTCAGCATAAGAGTAGCCTAAGAGTAGGACCTGGTCTTGCTTTTTGAATTCTTCTCTCGACGTGGCTAAAGACCTCCGTCACTTTCCTGGGCACTGGGCGGCAACAGCCGGGTCGATCCCCTTGTCCCCGTATGCTTTGTCAAAATGAGCGGCGAACTCGGAGGCGAGCTTCGCCGCACGCTCATCGTAGGCGTCCTTATCCTCCCACGTATTTCTCGGATTGAGAATCTCGGAAGATGGAATCCCAGGGCAGCTACGCGGGACAAGGACGTGGAAGGTCGCGTTCTCGTCGTACTCCACCCCTTCCAGCTCCCCGGAGAGGGCGGCGTGGACCATCGCCCGCGTCAGGTTGATATCCATCCGCTCCGCCACCCCGTACGGCCCGCCACTCCAGCCGGTGTTCACAAGATAGACCGTTGTCCCATGTTTATCCATCTTCTCTCCAAGCATCCGCGCGTAGACATCAGGATTCCTCGGCATGAACGGCTCGCCGAAGAAGCGGGAGAAGGTCGTCTTCGGGGTGATGATTCCGGTCTCAGTCCCAGCGAGCTTGCTCGTGTAGCCCATCAGGAACCAGAGCATCGCCTGCTCCCTGGTCAGCTTGGCGATCGGAGGAATAACGCCGTTGGCATCGGCAGTGAGAAAGAGGATGGTCTTTGGGTGTCCTCCCCTGGATGAGGCTTTGATATTTGCTAGGTAGGTTAGCGGGTAGGAGGCGCGCGAGTTTGGGGTTAAGCGATCGTCTTTAAGGTCGAAGGTCCCGTCCGGGTAGACCATCGTGTTTTCCACAATCGCCCCGTGGCGACGGTAGTCGTCCTCGTGCATGACGGCGTTGTATATCTCCGGCTCCTTTGAAGGATCAAGGTCGATCAGCTTGGCGTAGCAACCGTTCTCGAAGTTGGCGATTCCATCATTGCCCCAGCCGTGCTCATCGTCGCCGAGGAGTGCCCTCCGCGGATCGGCAGAGAGGGTCGTCTTCCCCGTGCCGGAGAGGCCAAGCAGAAGCGCTGTATCACCGTCTGGTCCCTCGTTCGCTGAACAGTGAAGCGGGAGGATCCCCTCTGCCGGAAGGAGGTAGTTCATCACCGTGAACATCAGCTTCTTCACCGAACCGCCGTAGGCCGAGCCGTAGCACAGCCCCAACCGTCGGTCATAGTCCATCCCGATCACCATCGTCGAGGTCCCTCCTATTCGAGGATCGACCCGCAGCCTTCTCTGATAGCGCTTGGGGTCAAGCTTGTCGTAGGGAAGGACAAACATCGTGAACGGTCGCTCCGCAAAGACGCTCTGAGAGATGCCCTCTGAGACCTTCCGGAACATGTTGTCGGTGAATAGCGCGGTGAGAGCCTGATCGGTGATCGTCCTTACCGGAAGTGCGTAGGCAGAGTCCGCCCCGAGGAGGCGGTCGGTCACATAGAGCCGCGGTTTTTTCCCTAGGATCAAAAACGCGTCCTCAAGGACCATGTTAAACGTCTCCTCATCGATGGGGATGTTGTTCGGTGACTCCCAATCGATGTTCTCCTCGCTCTCCTTCCGTCTGACGGTCAGGGTGTCCTTGGGGCTGCGCCCGGTCGACTCGGGAGGGGTCCAGGTGGCAAGCGCTCCGCAGGCGCTTATCATTGCCTCTTTGTGCAAGACAGCGTCTTCGATCATCGCTTCTCTATTTGGGTTTTCGATCGCACTTGACTTTGAAAGAAGTGTCGAGAGACTCTCTTTTAAGTTCATCATTACCTTGCCTTTGCGTATTTGCCTCCGCACCACTGCTATCGACCGCAGCACGGGCGACGCATCATAACAGACTGAAGAGGGAAAATCACAGGGACGGTGGATATCATCTCGTAACCATGAATTCATTGAGAGAAAGGCTGTGTGAGATCATTCACGATGCCGCCTCATTTAACGAGGCATGTCAGCTCACGGTAAAGACCCTGTCGAAGGACGTGCCTCACTTTGACTGGGTGGGGATCTACCTGGCCAAAGACAAGGAGCTCGTCCTCACAGCATGGAACGGGCCCGAGGCTACAGAGCACACCAGGATTCCGATTGGGCAAGGGATCTGCGGCCTAGCAGCCTGCAGGGGAGAGACGGTGATCGTTGATGATGTCAACGCCGATTCTCACTACCTTGCCTGTTTCCCGCACACGCGCGCCGAGATCGTCGTCCCGATCTTCAAGGATGATGGAGTGATCGGGGAGATCGATATCGATAGCGACAAGCAGGCCGCATTCACCAATGAGGATCGCACGTTCCTTGAAGAGGTTGCCACCCTTCTCGCCGAACGGTGGGGTTGATCTCAACCCAAGAATTGCAGCAACACAAGAACCACATTAAACCACACTGATACAAGCACTGTTAGGAAACCAGGAGCCCAGGAACGAGACAGATCCTGACAGCGGTCTTGGTTGCTTGAACCCAAAGCCCATGGATTCCTGGTTTCCTTATAGATTCTAAAACACTGCTTCTGACGCACCTTTTAGAAGAAGCGCAGAATTTTGGGTTCAAAGAGAAAAAAGATCGATCGCATTTTTCGTGGTCTGTTTTTCCACCTCACCCACAGGGATTTCCTTGATCCGCGCCACCGTCTCTGCCACATAGCGCACGTAAGCCGGTTCATTTCGCTTTCCTCGGTGGGGAAGCGGAGTGAGATATGGGCTGTCAGTCTCAACGAGGATCCGCTCCAACGGGATCTCCTTTACTGCTTCACGTAGGGTCTCATTTTGTTTAAAGGTCACCGGCCCACCGATCCCCAGGTGAAACCCGAGTGCGAGGAATTCCTTGGCCAGGGATGCATCGCCGAGGAAGGAGTGAATCACGCCGCGGTAGGGGGAGGAAAGATCATTAAGGATCCCGAGGAGATCGTTGGTTGACTCGCGGTTGTGAATGATGACCGGAAGTTTAACGCGGCGGGCGAGCGTCAGCTGTTCACGGAAGGCGTGGCGTTGCGCCTTCCGTGGAGATAGGTCGCGGTAGTAGTCAAGCCCAATCTCACCGATTGCGACGACCTTCTCGTTCTTAGTGAGTTCCTCTAGCCCTTTTCGGCCCTTTCCGTCAAACGTCTTTGCCTCGTGCGGATGCACTCCGACCCCGGCCCAGATGAACCGGTGCCGTTTGGCGAGCGTGACTGCTGCCTCGCTCGACGGAAGATCTACTCCCACCGTGATTACACCGATCGAAGCGGTGAAGGCACGGGCGATCACCGCGGCACGATCAGCATTGTAGTCGGAGGAATCGAGGTGGGCGTGGGTGTCGATGAGAGTTAAGCTTTCAGCCATTAGCATTGAGGTATCAGCTCCCAGTGATCAGCTATCAGCGAACGGCCATCAGTTTTGTCCTTGTTGATTGCTGAGAGCTGACTGCTAATTGCTGAAGGCTCCTCAACATCTTTCCACCTCGGCGATGACGAAAGGAAGGGCGTCGATCAGGTCACTTGGGATGATGGAGCGTTCGGCGATATCGCGGACAAGATAGTCAGCGGTGTAGCCGTGAAGGAAGGCCCCCAGGATCGCGGCATCCGCTGGTGAGGCACCGCCAGCGATCAGCCCGGTGATGAGACCGGTTAAAACGTCCCCGCTTCCTCCGGTGGCAAGGCCGGTATTCCCTGTGGGGTTCAGGTAGACCAGCCCTTCCGGCGTCCCGATCGCGGTCGGTCGCCCTTTCAGGACGAGGACTACCCCATGCTCGTGTGCAAAGCTACGAGCGACCTCGATGCGCTCTTCATCGATCTCGCTCGCTGGCCGGTCGATCAAGAAAGAAAGCTCTCCTGGATGTGGAGTGAGGACAGCGCGGCCGGCTACTTCTTTTAAGAGTTTCAAGTGCGACTTAAGTGGGAAGAGCCCGTCGGCATCGAGGATGACTGGAACCTTAACACGTTTCAGGAGCCCAAGCACAACCTGTCCCACTGCTTTATGGCGTGACAGGCCCGGTCCGACTGCCAGGACGTCGGCACGCTCCAAAGCGGGGCTGACCGTCTTAAACGCCGACTCACTGAGGTGTCCCTCCTCATCAGGTAAAGGAAGGGTGATTGCCTCGGTCAGGGTGGCCTCGAGGATCGGGTTGATCGCTTTTGGGCAGGCGAGAGTGACAAGACCCGCCCCGGTGCGCAGCGCGCCTTGGCAACAAAGGATCGCTGCCCCGCTCATTCCGATCGAGCCGGCGACCACGAGGACCCGTCCAAACGTTCCTTTATGTCCGGCGGGCGGTCGTGGAGGGAGCTTATCCCTTACCCAGTCTTTGTCAACCACGTGCGCCAGGGGGGTTACCGTCTCGGTCAACCGGCGCGGATAGCCGACCCCTACCACCTCTATCTGGCCACAGAGGCTCCGAGCGGGGTAGAGGAGGTGGGCTGGCTTGTAGGCGGCCATACATATGGTAAGATCAGCGCGTACCGCACTGCCCAATAGGTTTCCGCTATCGGAGGGAAGGCCCGAGGGAAGGTCTATTGCCACACGCTTAACCGAAGCCTGATTGATCGCCTGTACCGCCTGCGCATACCTTCCCTTTAGGGGGCGGTCGACCCCGATCCCGACCAGCCCGTCCACTGCACAGTCTGCCCATAAAAGCGCTTCCTTGAGCTTTGTAAGTTCTCCTGGTAATACATCAAGAGCATCCGGAGCGACAGCAGCAAGCAGCTCAGCCTTCTCTCGCGACACCGGGGAAAGGTCCTTGAATGGGGAAAGGGTAAACGCGCGTACCTTTATTCCCGCCTCATGCAGCCTGCGTGCGGCAACCAGGGCATCCCCGCCGTTTCCCCCTTTTCCTGCCACAACTGCCACCCGGCTGACCGCCAAGCGGTGCAGTATGACATCCCCCGCTGCCTGACCAGCGTTTTCCATCAGTACCTCGGTGGCTAGTCCTTCCTTGGCTGCCAGCCGATCAAGCTCCCTGATTTGCGCCCCTGTTAATACATCCATCCTCCCTCCCCTTTTCTTTTACCAGTTAAAAGGTGAAACTAGGGTACTAAGCTCATTGGGTGGGTACAAGAAAACTTCGTTTAAGTCCCCTTTTGCACAAGACGACTCACTTGTGCAACGATCTCCTCCGACACCGCTTCCACGGGACGGGCGGTGACATCGATCCAGGTAGCTTCCTTCTCTCTGCGGAACCACGCCATCTGCCGGCGGACCAGCGTCCACGTGTTGTGCACAATCATCTCTTTTAGTTCCTCTTCTGAAATCTCCCCTTTGAGGAAGGCGAACGTCTCGCGTACCCCGATCGTCCGATAGGCTTGGTTATCCTCGCAAAGCCCTTCGTGGCGCAAACGTTTGACTTCAGCGATTAGGCCTCTTTCAAGCATTCTATTGACCCGTGCGACGATTGCCACACGGTGATCCGCCCTTTGGCGTTTAAGCCCAAAGATCACAAATAGATAAGGAAGGGGGCTTGTCTCCTGTTGCAGTACGCTGATCGGCTGGCTGGTGATCTGGTAAACCTCTAGTGCCCGTACAATTCGCAGACGGTCGTTCTGATGGATATTTAAAGCTGCAGTTGGGTCGACCTCTGTGAGCTTTTCATAGAGCTCATCGAGTGGGCGGCTCAGGAGTGCCTGGCGGATTTCATCATCGGCCGATGGCCCGGTAAAGATTCCATCAAGGATCGCCCCCAGGTAGAGGGTTCCTCCTCCAGTGATGATCGGAACACACCCACGCCTCTTGATCTCCTGGATCAAACGGTCAGTGTCTTTGCGAAAGCCCATGGCATCATAGCTTCCGTCGATGTCGACGATGTCAATCAAGTGGTGGGGGACCCCGCGTCGGGAAGTCGGGAGTGGCTTATCGGTAGCGATGTCAAGGCCGCGAAAGAAGGCGCGCGAGTCGGCGGAGATTACCTCCCCGTTTAACCGAAGTGCCACCTCGATCGCCACCGCGCTCTTTCCGACCGCGGTCGGGCCGAGGATGACTACGACCGGTCCCTTTAAGGAGACCTCGGATGAGCGGGGTGTGCCCACTGAGGCTAGTCCTCTCCCAGTAGAAGCTCGCGGAAACGCTTCAGTTCAGCGCGGCGGGAGGGATGCTTCAGCTTCTCGATTGCCTTTATCTCGATCTGCCTCACCCGCTCACGGGTGATGTTAAACTTGAGAGACACATCCTTCAGGGTGCGTGGGTGGTCATCGTCAAGGCCGTAGCGGAGTTTCAGGATTTCACGTTCCCGCTCGTCAAGTTGGTCTAAGGCGCGATTCAACTGCTCCTTTAGGAACATGCGGAACGTCTCCTTGGTCGGTGAAGGGGAGGAGGGATCCTCGATGAAATCTCCGAGGGTGTCTTCGTCTTCATCACCGATCGGACGCTCCAGCGAGGCAGTGTACTGGGAGACGTTCTCCACCTTTTTAATCTTGTCGATCGACATTCCAGTCGCTTGGGAGAGGTCCTCCAGGGTTGGGGCGGCACCGTGCGCTTGGATAAACTCGCGCTTAATCCGGTTTAGCTCGCGCACTGTCTCGATCATGTGCACAGGGACGCGGATCGTGCGTGATTGATCGGCAATCGCGCGGGTGATTGCCTGACGAATCCACCAGGTCGCGTAAGTGGAAAACTTATACCCACGTGTGTAGTCGAACTTCTCCACTGCCTTCATCAGCCCCATGTTCCCCTCTTGGATCAGGTCGAGGAAGGAGAGACCGCGATTCATGTACCGCTTGGCGATGGAGACGACCAAGCGCAGGTTGGAGACAGTAAGTCGCTCGCGCGCTGCTTTCCCTTCCCCTACCAGCACCTCCGATTCTTGTCTCTGCGTCTTGGAGAGGAGGCTGATCCCGTGCTCCTCGGAGAGGTGGGCATGGCCGAGCCGCTCGGCAGCATGTGATCCGGCCTCCATTGCTATTGCCAACTCGACTTCCTCCTCCTTGGTAAGGAGGGGGACCTTCCCGATCTCACGCAGGTACGTCTTGACCGGGTCCTCTCGCCGGGTGGAGAGGTTCCTCTCCTGGCGGCCTGTTCCCTTTTTTACCGCAGTCTCCACCTTATCGGGGGGTTCCTCCTTGGTGGGGGTCTCTTCTGCTCCGGCCAGCGTTTCTGCCTCAATGAGTAGGTTGGCATCGACGATCTCCTCCATCTCGGAGGGAACCGCCTTGGGCGAGTCTACTGCGGGGACATGGTTGGATTTCGCTGCGGGATCTTCGTCAGGGCGCACCTTCTCGGAGCGTGCTGTTGGTTTGGCTTTCGGTTTGGTCTTCTTCTTACCCTTTGTCATCCCTCCCCCTCCTTGGGTGTTTCTGCGCTACCAGAGCGGTCCTTTTTGCCACCAACGCACTGTATGTTCGCTGCAACTCATCGACTCGGTCCAGGTTCCCTTCTTTATCACATCGCTTTGTCTCCTCACGCAGGCGCACCAACTCCTTATCGATCGCCGGTAGCTTGACAAGTTTGATGAGGGCGTCCTGTAAAGCCTTTCCTGTGTCGTTAAACCTGACCGGAGCCAGCGCGAGATAGCTTGCCCGCCGCGCCGATTCTTCATCGAGGTGCTGCATTAACAGGGAAAGGTTAAACGGGTCGTTCGCCGTCGCCAGTGCCTCCACAATTGGCCGGTAGTGTTGAGAGAAGTCTTCCGGAGAGGCAAGAGTCGCCACTTCTCTGAAATCTGCTTCACCGCGTAGCAGAAGGGAGAGGATTACCTCCTCCTTACCCCAACTATGTTCCATCTCCCGCGGCTCCTCGGTTGGCCGCCAACGCTGCTGCCGTTTGCCTAAGTCCTCCCGCACCCCCTCGAGGGGGAGATCGAGAAGTTCGGCTAAGAGGCCGACAATCTCCTCTTTAAGCGGGAGGCTTGAGATCCCCTGATAGAAGGGTCTTGCCTCCGCCAGTGCCCTCTCCTTTCCTGCGAGGGTGGAGAGGTTGTAGCGTTCCTTCAATGACTCGATGTAGGACAGGTGAAATGGGATCGCCGCTTCCAAAATCTCAAGCGTCCTCTCCGGCCCGTCGCGACGGAGAAGGCTGTCGGGATCATCCCCCTCTGGGAGGCGGGCGACCCGTACGTCTAGGCCACTGTTGCGTAGTATCCTCATCCCGCGCAAGGAGGCCGTTCCCCCTGCAGCGTCGCGGTCGTAGGCGATCACTACATTGTTCACGAACCGGCTGAGAAGGTTGGCTTGCCCCTGAGTAAGCGCCGTTCCCATGCTTCCCACCGCGTGAGTAATTCCGGCCAGATGAAGCGAGAGGACATCGGTGTATCCCTCAACGAGGATTGCCGAGTGTTTCGCAGTCAGTGCTTCGCGTGCCCAGGAGAGACCGTAGAGGTGTCTTCCCTTGTCGAAGAGCACTGTCTTCGGCGAGTTTAGATACTTCGGTTCTTCTTGAAAGGAGCGTCCGCCAAAGGCGATCGGCCGGCCGGAGAGATCGAATATCGGGAAGAGCACGCGGTCGCGGAATCGGTCGTATACTCTCCCCTTCCCCTTCACAAGCAGGCCAAGGTCGGTGAGGGTCTTTAGTCCGTAGCGTTTGGAGAAACTCCTTTTCAAGTCATCCCACTCAGGGAGTGCATATCCCAAGCCGAACCGTTCCCAGGTCTTTTCACCGTAACCGCGATGAAGCAGGTACTCACGAGCCTTCTTTCCGGCTGTAGCGTTGGTCAGGTTTTCAGAGAAGTACGCCACCACCTCGGCGCTTAACGTATGCAGCCGCTCGCGTTCTCCATCGCCGCGCCGTTTGAGGGAGACGCCGGCCTCGGCCGCCAACCGCTCTGCCGCTTCTGGGAAGGAGATCCTCTCGATCTTCATCAGAAAGGCAAATACGTCTCCACCCTCGCCGCAGCCGAAGCAGTGCCATAGCCCTTTCTCAGAGCTGACCGTAAACGACGGGGTGTCATCCTTGTGAAACGGACAGTGTCCCTTGTAGTTTGCTCCCGACTTTGTAAGAGAGAGGTAACGGGAGATTACAGAGACGATGTCGACTCGCTCCTTGATTGTTTGTACGTCAGCACGGTTGTCTTCCATCAATCACCTCAGGCTGAGAAAAACGGGTTTGTTTTCCTTTCCTTCTCGAGGGTGGTGATTCCACCGTGTCCCGGATAGACGCGGTAGTCCCCGGGGAGGGCGCGGATTCGCTGAAGCGACCTGCTCATCTCCTTTATCGACCCGCCGGGAAGGTCGGTCCTCCCGATCGATCCGGCGAACAGGAGGTCGCCCGAGAAGAGAACCCCGTCTCCAATAAGGGCTATACTGCCCGGCGAATGCCCAGGGACATAGAGGACTCTAAGGATCCCTGCGATCTCCTCTCCCTCCTCAAGGTAACGATCGAACGGCGGGTGGTCTGGGTAGAACCGATCGACGAACTGAAGGTCCTTTTGGTGGATGAGAACCTGTGCCCCCTTTGTTTGAAGCGCCCAGTCTCCGCCGATGTGGTCGAAGTGACCGTGAGTGTTCACCACTAGGTCAATCTTTCGTTTCCCAATGAATGAGAAAAGGGACTCGGAGGGTTCGGCTGGATCGATGAGTACGATGACTCCGTCCACGCTTACCAGGTAACAATTAGTAGCAAGCTGTCCCAGACAGATCGATTCGACCTGCATGATCCCCCTTCATCAAGCACGCGCTACAGTGAGGACAAAAACCTCCTTGTGACCACCGGATTTCAATGTGTGGGCACACGCCTCTACAGTAGAACCCGTTGTAAAGATATCATCGATAAGAAGAACCTTTCCCCTCCCAGATCTTATCAGGTGGAAGGCCCCGCGCAAGTTCTCCCGGCGTTCAGACGCGGGGAGAGCGGCCTGTGGCGGTGTCTCACGTACCTTCAACAGTAGCCGACGAGCCGAGATTCCAATCCTCCTTCCGATTCCCTGCGCAAGCAGGTGTGCTTGGTTGAACCCGCGCTTCCGCCGGTCGGACCGGCTCATCGGCACGTAAGTGACGACGCCGATTGTTCCGAACGGCTCCTCGTCGGTTAGGTACGCGGCCAAGCGTGCACAGAGCAGACGCGCGACTGCCCGTTCGCCATCGAACTTGAGGGCGCGGACGAGTCTCCCCCAACCGCTTGCGTAGGAACCTAGCGACCGTGCGAGGTCGAAGCCGCGATTACGCGTTCCGCACGCGCGGCAAAGATCGAGACCCTCTTCTGGAAGGGGCTCCTGGCACCGGTGGCAACGGGTCCCATCAAGCGTGGGAAGCTCCTGGGTACACCGCTCGCACAGGAGGGCGAGCCTCTCCGTCCCCTCTCCGCACAGGAGGCACCGCGGCGGAAAGAGGACGGAAGCCAAGCCCTCGGCAACCCTCGTCACAAGGTGTGGCTCAGAGGATGGACGCCACACGTACGAGCTGGTTTGTGTATCCCCACTCATTATCATAGAAGGTCACAACCTTGACGAGGCGATCATCGACCACCGCGGTCATGGTAAGGTCGACGATGCTCGCCCGGGATTCTCCGATGATATCGGTAGATACGATCGGCTCCTCGCTCACACCGAGGATGCCGACAAGCTCATCCTTCTTCGCGTAACTACGAAAAGCATCGTTTATCTCAGCCACGGAAACATCCCTCTTCATCTCCACGGTAAAGTCACTCACTGAGCCAGTGGGGACAGGGACGCGGAACGCGATACCGTCCATCTTCCCGACGAGAGCAGGGATCACCTTCCCGGTCGCCACAGCCGCACCGGTCGTCGTGGGGATGATGTTAATCGCAGCGGCGCGGCGGCGGGCGATCTTCTTGTGCGGCGCGTCGACCAGCCGTTGATCGCCGGTGTACCCGTGCACCGTTGTCAAGAAGGCGTGGACGATTCCGAACTCACGTTCCAGCACGTGGGCGACAGGGACGAGCGAGTTGGTGGTGCAGGAGGCGGCCGAAACGATCTTGTGCTCTTTTAGGTTGACTTCTTTATCGTTCACTCCGTAGACAATCTGCGGGATCCCTTCACCTTTGGGAGGAGCGGATAGGAGGACGCGCTTCGCCCCACCTTCGAGGTGTAACGCCGCTTTATCCGGGTTGAGGAAGACCCCGGTCGATTCGACCACGAGATCTATTTCCATTTTTCCCCACGGGAGGTCCTTCGGGTTCTTCTCGGCGAGGATAGGAATGAAGGTTTTGTCAATGGTAATCCCTTTCTCATTTGAGGTTACCTCTCGTCCATAACGGTGATAAACCGAATCGTGGACAAGGAGGTAACGCGCCACATCCGGGGTGATAAATGGGTCGTTGATCGCCACGATCCGCATATCCTCGCGCCCGAACGCGATCCTGAAGAACGCCCGCCCGATCCGTCCGAACCCGTTGATTGCCACCTTCTTCATTTCAAATTCTCCTTTACGTGTTCTTGTCTACTTATTTTGCATAGTTAGATCGCTTAATTTCGTGTGCATCATTCGTGCCATTAGTGATTCACTCCAACCTTGGACGCCGACCGGATGTATTCTTCGACCATCCCCACGAAGTACCTATGGATCCGCGGATCATCGGTCAGCTCAGGATGGAAGCTCGACACAAGGGTGTTCCCCTGTTGAGCCATCACTACCGATCCTTCGTGTTGAGCGAGAGATGTCACACCTTCGCCCAATCGCGTCACGTAAGGGGCCCGGATGAAGACCGCTGGGATGTCCTCTCCGATCCCCTCCACCGCAAGGACCGTCTCAAAGCTGTCCACCTGCCTTCCCGACGCGTTACGTGCAACCGTGATGTCGATCGCGTCGATGACTGGATCCTCTCGTCCCTCCACCTCGTGTGCGAGGAGGATCATCCCAGCGCAGGTTCCAAAGAGGGGGAACCCTTCCCTTGCCAGGCGGCGAAGCTCTTCGAGGAACGATCCGGCCGCCAGGAGCGAGATTGCCGTCGATTCCCCACCAGGAAGAATCAACCCCGAAAGGCCTGAAAGGTCTTCCTGTTTCTTGACGATTCTTCCCTCGATTTCTAGCTGCGCGAGGCTTCGAAGGTGCTCCCGCACCGCCCCCTGCAGGCCAAGGACCCCGATTCTCATCT
>Ga0315547_1002167_pt1 | contig 14152 bp, 7 predicted proteins | sample SalMarSW160240MG_2_FD_202542 | JGI IMG/M metagenome (GOLD analysis project Ga0315547, IMG submission 202542) | Salt marsh sediment microbial communities from the Plum Island Ecosystem LTER, Massachusetts, United States - Salt Marsh Sediment SW1601-240 ... | reverse complement strand
TAGAAATTCTGTTGCGTTCGATTCCACCGGTTCTCCAAGAGTTTAGTGACGTAAAATTTGCCATATCAGGGACAGGATTCAAGAAGAAGGAAGAGAGCCTCCGAAACTTGGCAAAAAAACTGGAGATCGAAGATTACGTGACGTTTCTGGGGTACGTTCCGGACGAAAAACTTCCTGACCTATACGCTGCCTCTGACATATTTGTGCTGCCCGCCATCTACGAAAACTTTCCCTTCGCGATACTGGAAGCCCAAGCCACTGGCTTGCCAGTTATCTCTACCAAGGTGGGGGGAATACCTGAGTTTTTAGCAGATAACGAAAACGGGTTTTTGATAGACCCCGGAGACGAGGCACAACTGACCCAGAGAGTACTGACTCTGCTGCAGGACCCAAAGCTTGCCAAAGAAATGGGTAGGCGTGGAAGAAGTTTAATAGAAGAGAAGCTTTCTTGGCGCCTGATTACAAGCCAAGTACTCGATTTGTATCACAAGCTTTTGGAGACAGCTTAACGGGGCAACGAGTTGTCCCAGTGTTTATCTACCCACTCTTTTCCCTTGATTTCCTCATCGACTTTCCTGTAGGCATTCAGGATACCCTGCAGCATGTTCAAGAAGGGTGTACCGAAGCAGAGACGGGTGAGAAAATAGTTTTTGTATACCCAACGTTGCGCCCTAACAGCCAAATCCAAGTATGGAAGCCGAAAGGGGCGCTTCACATCCTCAATGTCTTCGCCGATTATCTGAGTTTCTGTTTCCTCCCGTCTATAATACTGGTCAATGAACTTAAGGTAGCCTATGTCAGCCCAGTTTATGCCCATGATTTCAGTGCATAGTTTGTCCATGGCAAGAACGTCACTGCCAGCCAAGATAAGGTTCATTGGTACAACGATTCCCCTGTTGGGTCCGTTTCCTTCCATAGAAAATGTGGCGTCCATAACAACAAACTTTGGTTTAAGCAGGACAATCAAGTCGTGCAGAACCATGCCGAATTTGGGATGAAAAAAGATGCGCCTGTCATCGGGTATGCATCCAAACAGATTCTTTATGGCGCCACTGTAGTTTGTGAACTCGTGGGTTTTCATCACCGGAACGTCAACGATAGAATCGGCTTCAACAAGGGTCTTGGGTAACGGAAAATTGTGTAAAAAAAAAGTTTTGGAACTTTTCACCTTCACAGTTTCGTCTTCGGAGAGGTTAACGGTCTTTCCGCCTGCCTTCTCAACTATCTTCTTTACGCCGGTCATTGCCAGAGCATCGCTGCAGCAGTAGTTGTAGCCGTCGGATTCGCCAACAACAACCTCTTCAGCCCTGTCCCGGAGAAGGCTTACCAGATGAAAGAGAACCTGGGGATTGGTGACAGCCCCCCGAATGTAATATTTGGAGCACAGATTCGGCTTTATGAAAACCTTGCCGCGAACATGTTTATCCCAATCTGCAGCTTTCAGCGCCTCTTTCAGGGCGAACTCTAAACCGTTATCGGTCTTGAAGACCCCTATCTTCACTTTTCTCATTTGTCAGTCGCCCTCTGTGAGCTGTTTGATGCAGCCGGGGTCGGACATAAGATAGTCGTTATGGTAAGCGTAGGCTCTTGCTCTGCATCCTCCGCAAACAAACTTGAATTCGCATCTGCTACAGCGACCTTTCAGTTTTCCCCTGTCTCTGAGGTCCTTAAAAACTTGGGAGTTGAGCCAGATGTCTTCTAGCTTTTCTGTCTTTAGATTTCCGACTACTAGTGGCATGAAAACGCAGGGTTGAATGTTTCCTTCTGGAGAGATGGCAATATATAATCGTCCAGCTCCGCAGCCTCCGATAAAGTCGGCGAGAGCCGTGGCTCTTTTGCTTATTTTGGTGGCTTCCATGTGTGCAAGGGGCATTATGATGTCATCTTGTGTTGGAGAGTGAGCCTGCAGAGCCACTCGGGCGAGTTGAGGAGTTGTACTTAATATGGCGATTTTATGGTCCTCCGACAACTGCTTATTTAGATAACGTAGAAGCTGCTCTCGCTCTTGGGGGGAAGGGTCAGCTGCAATTATGTCTTTGCCTCTGCCTACTGGTACAAAATTGAATAACGTGAATCTGTCGATTCCCATGTTTTCAGCCATTTCAAGCACTTGGGGGATTTCTGTTAGATTGTTTTTGGTGGCGGTTATTGCGATACAGGTGCAGATGTCTTCTTTCAGGCAGTTCTTTAGTCCCTGTATCGTCTGGTCAAAGGCGCCACTTTTTCCCCTGAAGAAATCATGCGTCTTGGCGTTAGCTCCGTCAACGCTTACTTCCACGTAATGGAGCCCGATTTCCTTAAGTTTTTTCACGTTCTCTTCGTTAAGCAGGGTTCCGTTTGTGGCTAAGGAGACATATAGTCCCGAGTCAACCGCGTGGCGGGCAACATCAAAGAAATCTTTTCTCATCAAGGGTTCACCCCCTGAAAAGGCCAGGGAGGTGACGCCGAAATCTGCCAGTTGATCCACGACCTTCATGGCTTCCTCGGTGGAGAGTTCCATCTTGGAAATGTTTCCGGCGTCCAAGTAACAGTGCTTACAGTTGAGGTTACATTTGTATGTGAAGTTCCATACCACAAGGAAGGGAGCATGAACCTGTATGGGACGAGTGAAACCAAACTCGGCAAAGCCGGATACTATGCTGTTTATGGCTCGTCTAACGTAGGAGTCTGCAAAAAGTTTGGAAACACGGCTCTTTTCGACGGCTAACGCTTTTTGTATGAAATCGATCCAGAATCCTATGACTCTAGCGTAAAGTCCACAGGAGGAGCATTTTAGGTGGTTCTTGCCAGCGTAGTTGTCTAGCGCGGTTTCAAGGGGGGTCCTGTTACATTTTGGGCATTTTTTTAGAGTGGTTTTCAGCATCCATTTTACGGGTGGCGTCTTTAGGACGGAGTTCCAGAGTTTTTCGTTTGTTAACAGATTCATCGAAATCTTTCCAGAGTGCCGTTTTATGTACCGTTACTAGGTTAGTAGTAGAAACGGGAAAAATAAACTTACCGAGAAAAAGGATAAAGAAAACTAGTGTACTTGAATAGGTGCAAGTTCTGCAGGTCATCATCCCTTTCTAACCTATTACATAAGATTTTTTCTTAACTTCCGTTAGCGTCATCACATTCTATTTGAAAGAAAAAAAGAAAAGGGGGTTGTTTTGGTTGATTTTTGGCGCTTTTATTTTTGAGATTTCAGCAATGAATAAACGGCGATTAATAGTGCTATTATCACAACAGCTAGTATTGCCAGAAGGTATGTCGTCATGTTGGATACGCTAGCTTCAACGTCGCTAACAGAGTTCTCTAGAGGAGACAAATCGGTTTCTTCTGCTGCTACTGTATCAGCAACTGTCAGGTAAGAGGTTGCTATGGAACCATAGTATGCGCCAGAGCCGGTGAACGTGGCGATGATCATGTATGTGCCTTCAACGTCAGGTTCAAATGCTAAGGCGTAGTTGCCGTACGCGTCGCTTGTGGTTGTGCCGAGCATTTCGTACTCATTGTTAGGATTGACCACTTCAATTTTCACCGTAACACCAGTTGCATCCGGACGTACACCACTTGACTCTGGACTCTTCATCTGCTTGTACACGTATAGCATCCATTCGCTCATGTACTCATCAGATACTGCGGGGACTCCATAGGGGAATCTTAGCTTGAGTTCAATGTCTTCTGTGCCCGGAGAAACATCCATCACAGTACCCTTAACCATTGCATCGCTTCCGAGTGAAATAACGTCATTCTGGATTGAAACTGTGGTGGCGCTTGGTCCTTTGCCAATAGCGTAGATTCGCAGATCGTAAGTGTCATAGTGAGCTATTATGCTGTCGCCTATTATTGCCATGCCTCCCCAATGGTGTCCACGGAACAAACCGTCTGCTCTAGCTATTTCTTCTCCTGTTGTTGCGTCGAGGACCAACCATGGTCCACCGCGGGGCATAGGTTCAATGGCAGAGTGCTCTAAGTGGTTTAGGTAGATTTTGCCGTCTGTAATGAAGAGTATGTATTCCCACCATTGGTTGGCAAACAAGTATTCTTGATAAGGATCATCGACTAAGTAGGTCCAAATGGTATGGCCGTCCGTGATATCGTAACAGTAGATGTGGCCACCGGCTCCTCCTGTGTAAAACTTTCCGTTCCAAATAAGAAACGGTCGCTCCGCACCCATGCCATATAGGTTCATGTAATATTCGGGTTCATCTGTTTTGAATAGAAACTCGCCGTTTTCAGTGCTGAAGCCATAGTGGATTAGTTCCCATTTTGCCCAAATAACCGATGCACCATCCTTTAAGCTTGTGGTTTCATAGTCTATTACTGGCCGACCTGTCTCCCAATCCGCTGGAGCATCCCAAGTTTTGTTGAATAGTACTGTTCCTTCCTGGCCTGATTCCAAGCTTATGGCCCAAGTGTTGACTTCACTGTAACCAGTATTGAGACCGAATATCTTTCCACTCCAGACATCTGTGTACTGACTCCTGTTACCGAAGGCAGTTGCACGAACCGCTATTGATCCACCTGGCAAGTCGTTGGGGAACGTGAATTCGGATATGTAAGCACGCTGGGCATCTGCTGTGAGTTCTCCAGTGGTTTCATTTACTTCTGCTGCGTCCCATGTCTCATATCGCCCGGCCGTGCGGGTCCCACTCCCGCGCGTTACATAGTTGTTGCCTGCAGGTCCCCAGCTGCCTGGATTGGGGCTGTCTTCGCCGAAGGGTATGATAAGATCTACCATGCTCCATATGTAGCCCTCTCCTGTGTTCCAGTTAAGGTTTACACAGTAGATCCAGCCGTTTGTCTCATCGAAAACAGTGGTACCGGAAGGCACGTTCGCCACTGTAAATTGCCATTCTCCAGTGTAGGGGTCAAATGCGTGCCAATCGTCACCGGATAAACCACGCCCAACATAATTGGTTGCCCAGATATATGGGTAGATTGCATGATGGTTATATCCTGCCCATTTCAGATTCTGACCAAAAAGTATGCCTAGGTTGTCTTCCTCGGGCGAGCTCAGTGTTTTCTTCCATAGTTCTTCACCAGTCCGCAAGTTTACAGCAGTATAATAGAGGGGGAGATCGCCACCGCGGGCGGCGCGGTGGGGGTAGATAAGTATACCGTTGATTATAATTCGATTATCCCATTTGCCTTCATATGCATCTCCGTGACTAAATGACCAGTCTTCCATCGTTCCTCCTGCTTGGCCTCCCCATGTCAGCGGTTTTGCCCAGAGTATATGTGCGGTCTCTGGCGCCTCATCGTTGCCAGTAACGGCTCTTGGACCTTTAGCGTCTGACCACAGCCAGCTTCCTGAAACAACGCTCCATTCCCTAAGCTGCGCGTCTATTGGACGTGTCCAATATTCGCTTGGAAGCGGTTGACCCGGATAGTAGGGTGTCGGGTCATCCTGTACCACAAGTTCGATTACTTCACTGTCGCTAGCCAACATTATAGTACCTGCAGTTAACGTCTCACCAGTAGAATAACTTCGGAAAGTCCATTTGATCACCTGTTCGGGGAAGTGTAACTGGCAATAGTATGTGCCGGTCATGGTAGGCGTGTATAGTGCACCTGTGCCACCAGTCGAATCAGTCTTGATATTATCAATAGTATCAGTTACGCCGTCGGGTCTCTCAATAGTTATTCTTAAACCTTCCCAGCCCTGATCTACAGCACCTAGATTCTCAAAAATTCCAACGTGAAGCAAAATCATTTGGTTGACGCCTACTGGGTTAGGGACAACACCAAGGAAAGGATAGGTCTTTTTCTCAGGAGTCTCCTGTGCGGTTGCAGCTGGCAAAGCAACTAATGTAGCAGATAATGTTAACAATAGAATTAAAGCGATTGTAGATATTTTTGATTTACTTTTATCAGTGTTCATTTTTTTATTCTCCAAATTTTTTTGTTTTATACACTGCTATGTTTGTTGTTGTGTGTTTAAATATTTTGCTGCATGAGCAGGCATGATAGTTATTTGTGTTTTATCAGCACGAGAAATATTCGCATAAAAATGTCTGCATCACTTTTTAGCCACCCAAAAACTCATTTCAGGTTTACAACTATACTTGTATACATAAAAAAGCGGATTCAAAATCCATGTTCTAAATTTGAGGTAATAGTCTCTTCGTTTGAAAAAATCAAAGTTCTCCCTCTCAAATACGCACTTTATTCTCCCATGATCTAAATGATGCTCTTTCCTGTGCCAATAATCAGATAAACCATAATCAAGAGAAGGCACATTTACCCCTACAATCCGGAAATACAGACTGTTAAGCAACGGATTAGAATGAAAATAAACAAGCTTCACCAGATGCGCCACATTGCTTGATTCACTCTACCTCATTCTCTCCATCAAGGATTATTCGGGTAGGCTTAACAATATTGCAGAACTACATCAACCCCCTTTAATATAAAAGTTAAACCATCAATCACGTATTCGAAAATTGGCAAACTATTTAATTCATGAATTAGACATCTCTGAAACAATGGCAAAAAATAAGGAACATGGGGAACGAAAAGAGTTTTTCGTTTGTTAACAGATTCATCGAAATCTTTCCAGAGTGCCGTTTTTAGGTACCGTTACTAGGTTAGTAGTGGAAACGGGAAAAATAAACTTACCGAGAAAAAGGATAAAGAAAACTAGTGTACTTGAATAGGTGCAAGTTCTGCAGGTCATCATCCCTTTCTAACCTATTACATAAGATTTTTTCTTAACTTCCGTTAGCGTCATCACATTCTATTTGAAAGAAAAAAAGAAAAGGGGGTTGTTTTGGTTGATTTTTGGCGCTTTTATTTTTGAGATTTCAGCAATGAATAAACGGCGATTAATAGTGCTATTATCACAACAGCTAGTATTGCCAGAAGGTATGTCGTCATGTTGGATACGCTAGCTTCAACGTCGCTAACAGAGTTCTCTAGAGGAGTCAAATCGGTTTCTCCTGCTGCTGGACCAACTGTTAGATATGTTGTTGTTATCGAGCCATAGTATGAGCTGGAGCCTTCAAAGGTGGCTATAATCATGTATTTGCCTTCAACGTCAGGCTTAAACGTAAAGCCGTAGTTGCCATATGCATCGCTTGTAGTCGTGCCATAATCTTGGTAATGGTTGTTCGGATCAACAGCCTCTAATTTTACTGTAACACCAGTTGCGTCTGCTGGACGAGACTTTTGCATGTACACGTACTCCATCCATTCGCTCATGTCTTCATCAGCTACTGCTGGAACGCCATTCGGGAAACGTGCTGCCTGCTCATCCTGCGTTGTACCAGCCGCAATATCCATCACTGTGCCCTTTATCATTACACTGCTTCCAAGCGAAATAACGTCGTCTTGGATTGAAACGGTGGTTGCGCTTGGACCCTTACCGATCGAGTATATCCTGCCGTCATAACAGTTATAGAATGCTAGATATCCGTCGGCAATAGCAACCGGCGCGATTGAAGTCCCCAGCCCTGAAGAAGACCAGCCGAATAGATCCCATACTTTCTCTCCTGTGAAAGCGTCAACGGCGAACATTCTGTATCCCGTGTACAGCGGTGTGCCAGGTGAGTGCTCGCCTGCAAAACCGTAGACTAATCCGTCGGCCATAGCGCCCACATGAAGGGGTTGAAGCCCCCATGGTATACCACTGGTATAGCTGGTTGTGCTTGTAGCATTGAATTTCCACAGTAAAGTTCCATTATTAGTTGAGAAAGCAAAGATTTCTCCACCATAACCGCTAACGTAGAGAATACCATAAGCTCCAATGCCTTCTCTGACACTGTAAAATTGCATTGGGCGAAAGAGGTACGTTGCCATTTGTGTTGCATCGCCATTGGGGAACGTGTTCCATAACATCTCTCCATTGTCGATGCTGAAGCCCATGATGTTACCAGTGTCGAAGTCTTTCATTGTCCACACGCGGTTGACTGGATCAACCGGCACCATCGTTAGCATTCTTGTGATGTTGCCCGGCGCTTTCGGGTAGTCTTTTTTCCACAGCAGTTGACCTCGGGATTCCGGTTTTAGACTTATCGCCCACATGATCCATGGATCATCGTGCGTAGTTCGAGGCAGATAATTCAGTGTTATGGTACTGCTGGTGCCGACTAATATGTCGCCAGGGATGACGCCGACTATTCGTGGCGAGCTTTGCCCATCCAGATTAGGCAGCGACACATTCCATACATAGCCAGTGCTTGCGTTAAGTTCGAGTCCATTTACTCCCGAGAAAGATATATCACTTCTTGATAGTACCTGCGTGTCACTCCACAGACTTAGGATCCCACTATCAGATGTTGTGCTGTAGTCTATTATATATTGTGTTATATCTCCCGCAATAGTAACTTGAAAAACTCCTGATTCCTCTACCGTAGCGCCAGCTACAGCATATCGCGTATCGGTATCGTAAAATTCGTAGCCGTTAGGAACATCAGTCAAATTGAATAGGTTTTTTCCGGTAAACGCATCGTAAGCATACCAGGCATTAGTTCCGCGAGGGCCTTCCTGCCATAAGATGGCTCCGACTACTCCGTGCTGGTTTCCAGAACCAAAATCAATGAGTTGCCCCTTGGTTGGATTAATGTCGTCACGACGCCATAGTTCTTCTCCAGTGCGCAGATCTACTGCAACGTATCCTCCTCCGCTTCCTGCGGCGCCAAGCGCTTGAGGATAAAAGAGTGTTCCACTGATGATGATGGGACTGTTGAACCTAGTTTGATATGACATGCCTGAATAGTATGCTGCTGTGGGTTGAATCGATTCTCCGCCGACTACACCGCCAAACTCGATAGGATTTGTCCACATTATGTGAGCCGAATGAGGTGCAGCGCCGTCTTTTTGCCAACGTGAACCTTCTGCTACTCCAGTAGATATGCTAGCGCCTCCAACTGATGCTCCCGATAACCAGTTTGATGATATGCTTTGCCATGCATAGTTGTCTCCAGATATCGGGCGTGTCCAGTATTCGGTGGGAAGTGACCAAACCACAGTATTTCCTACAGGATCTTCCTGTACAGCAAAAGTCTTTGTTGCAGTACTGCCATACCAAATGTCACCATAATATTGGTTGTACATTGAACTTAGTCCAGGCGTATTCGTTGAATTCCAATGGTATACTGTGTCAGAGTAGACTGCGGTGACAGTATAAGTGCCCGCCATATCTGGTGTATAAGTAATGAATGCTGATCCGCCAGAGTCAGGTGCTCTATCAAAAGGATATGAGATTATTGTTTCATCGGGCTTTTCAATAGTGATTGTAACGTCCTCAGGTCTGATGTCATTGAAGTAATTACCTCCTGGCAACGCCCAGTTTACCGCTGCAACGATTAGAACAGTTTCCATGACGCCTACAGGGTCAGGTGCAATATGTATCCTCGCATATAACCTGTATTTCCATGGAGGGCTATGTGCAGTAGTGGATGGCAAAGCAACTAATGTAGCAGATAATGTTAACAATAGAATTAAAGCGATTGTAGATAGTTTTGATTTACTTTTATCATTGTTCATTTTTTTATTCTCCAAATTTTTTTGTTTTATACATTGCTATGTGTGTTGTTGTGTGTTTAAATATTTTGCTACATGAACAGGCACACCTTTTATTTGTATTTTATCCACACGAAATGTATGAATAAAAACGTCTGCATCACTTTTTAGCCACCCAAAAACTCATTTCAGGTTTGCAACTATACTTGTATACATAAAAAATCGGATTCAAAACCCATGTTCTAAATTTGAGGTAATAGTCTCTTCGTTTGAAAAAATCAAAGTTCTCCCTCTCAAAGATACATCTTATTCTCTCATGATCTAAATGATGCTCTTTCCTGTGCCAATAATCAGAAAAACCATAATCAAGAGAAGGAACATTTACCCCCACAATCTGAAAATACAGACTGTTAAGCAACGGATTAGAATGAAAATAAACACCTTTAACCAGATGCGCTACATTGCTTGCTTCACTCTTCCAATAAAATGGAGATATTTCATGATCCAGATACATCACACCCCCTTTTTTCAAAAAACCACAAAGTCTTTGGATAGCATCCACATAATCAGGTAGATGATGCAGCACAGAATAACAAGCAATTAAATCAAATTCATCTCTATCAAAACTCACATCTTCTATCGCCGAGTTAACAACAATCAACTTTTCCGCTTCTAAATAATTTCTACACTTCTTTTCCAAAATCTCACACATTTCCGCAGAGATATCTATCGCAGTAACTTCGTAACCCATCTGCAGAAGCTTAACAGTCAGATTTCCGGTACCCGCCCCAAAATCAAGAGCCTTTTTTGCACGCACACGATTATCCGCTACGAGCTGGTCCACCATCTTCAATGCAGAATTTAGTCTCTTCTGCTCATACCTGTTATATACTTCTGGATGAATCAACTCGTAATATTTTGCCTCAAACCGATGAACAGCAACGTTTGCTTCACGAATCCTTTCTTGAAGATCTTTACCCAAAAACAAATTGGCTTTTATCCCTCAAATTTTTAGATTTCACATCTTCCATATGAATTAAGACATATGAAGCTTCTAATTAAGGTTCAAATAGGAAAAGGATGCGAACGCACATTTTTATTCATCAACCCTTCTCGGGTAAGAAAAACTATCTTTGCAGATTATAAACGATGAAGTTTAAGTTTGATGGATTTAAAGAGATGCTCCAAAGCCGTTTGTGTTGCTGAAAGACCGTGCATGCCTCCCTTGGCGAACATGCGAAGAATATAGGTAGGACGAAGATAGAAATGATGGAAAGCCTGCTCGCGGATTTCCTTAAGCTCTTCCATTCTTAACATCGGCGTTTCAAAGACGGGAGTCGCTGTATCATACTTGTCGAAGTCAGTTACCCTTAGCCAACCCTTTTCTTTGACCTCATCGTACATGGGCGTTCCAGGGAAGGGCGTAGCTATATTATAGAAACCCATATAGTCAGGACTTATTTTTTCCACGAACTTTATGGTCTTCCAAGCGGTTTGCTTGGTCTCACCAGGGAAGCCAAGGATCACGTTCGGGGCTGTCTTTAGCCCAAGCTCTCTTAACCAACCAAAGACTCTTATCGTTTGTTCAATGTGGATTCCTTTCTTCATGGCATCCAAGATCTGTTGTGCGCCTGACTCAACTCCGGACCATACGGAGATGCAGCCTGCATCCTTCATTTTGATGAGCAACTCTTTTGTAAGCATATCTATACGGGTTCCGCAGTTCCATTTTATCTTCAGTTTTCGCCTCTTGATTTCCTCACATAATTCTTCGGTTCTGGCCTGATCAACAGTGAATGCATCGTCACAGAATGTAAAATTGGTTGCACCGTAGGTGTTGTGAAGATATTCAAGCTCGTCCACCACGTTTTTGGTGCTTCTCATCCGAAATCTTCGACCGAACATCCTGACCGCCGCGCAGAACTCGCACCAAAATATACAGCCTCGGCTAGTCGTTAAATAGAATATGTCTTCAATTTTTCGAATCTGATCAAGAGGCCAGAGATGACGAGCTGGGAAAGGTAAGCTGTCAAGATCTTCTATGTAGGGTCGATCTGCATTCTTCACAATCTTTCCGTCTTTTCTGTAGGTTATACCTAACACATCACTGAAACTTTTGCCTGCTTCTAGCCTTTGCACCAGCTCCAGAAGCGTGATTTCACCCTCCTTCCTCACAACAATATCCAGTTGTGGACACTCCTGCAAGGCCTTATCATCCCAGAACGTAACGTGAGAGCCTCCGATAACGGTTAAGCAGTGTGGGCAGACTTCTTTAGCAGTTCTTATGATGCGAAGAGCAGATTTGTAAGTGAGGGTTGTAGAGGTTAATCCAACCACATCTGGTTGACGTTTGTGAAGTTCGTTTTTTACTTCCTCAAATGATATGTTTAGGGCTTGGCAATCGATTACATCAACTTCATACCGATTTTTCTCTAAAACAGCAGCCAAATAACCCAAACCTAAGAGGGCAATGGACCAATGTCCAGTGCTTCCACTAGGGGAGGGCGGATTCACAAGGGTTACATGTAACGGCATAATTCTTCCCTGATCGTTATTACTTTCACAAATACAGGAAGTCGCACACTTAATAGGTTTCGGATAATCGTGTATTAACTGGTGCTAAATTTTGAGGAAAATAAGATTGGTGCAGAATAGGTTTTCGGCAAGAGGAAATTAGGAACGTCAAACTTTCAGCTGTAGTAAACAAAAACAAAAAAAAGGAAGAGTGAAAGTTTGTTGGTTTTGGTGACTTTTACATGAACCATTTAGTGACCCTAGACATAAATGCGCCGATAAGACCCCAGACACCATAGATTGCGGCATTAATGAAGTAATTGTAGGTTATTGAATCCCACAGTTCCATGCCCATCGCCTCAGGGGTACCATATCCATGTGGAGGAAGAGTGCTCATCTTGAACATCTCAGCATACCATACATATGTTGATGTAACAAATATTGTTGCGACAACGGCAGCCACTATTGCAGAAAGTAGCGCATATTTCAGAGTGTCTTTACCGCGCATTTTGAACGTTGACATCAGGGCTCCTGCAATGTATCCTGCAAGCATTCCAGCAACTACTTGCCCTAACCAGTCCAAAGTTGGATTAAACCAAGAGCCAAATTGGGCAAATGATGCCATGACCCAAAAGACACCAAGCAGAAAACCTCCAGCGCCTCCAGCCCACCTGTTCCAAGAAAGTCCAAGAAATATTGGTATACCACAAGCAAGCAAACCCTGAGCGACACCCTGAGTTAAAATGTGCTCTAACGGAATTTCTGGTCCACCCCACAAAAAGTCGGGGAAATGTATGTTAATAGGTTCCAGCAGATCGTAGCCCCATGTCGGGAATAAGAGGATTAACACACCGAAAATGATTGGTAAGACAACACCAAGCGAAATTTCACTGAAGAGTAAAGTATAAATTTTATCTGTAAGTGACAAACTTCTTTCACCTCTTTCTTTTATTTACATGCTATTACTTAATAAGCTTTTCACCTTGTTTGCACACGCATACCTCAAGTAAGCAACCTTACAAAGGCACGAAGATTTCTCCCAAAAATTAGCTATTTTTTGCATACCCTCAGCTATTCTTAGTCAAAAAAAATAAAAGTGTGCGCAATAAAGCGCGTTTTAGTGTACCTTATTCTCGGCGGATGTTGCTATGTTTTTTTTATCTTATCTCTAGCAGAAACGATTATAGTTTTCAGATCGATTCTCGCAGGACAAACTAAAGAGCAATAACCACAGTTGTCACAGTATGCCGTACCCAGCTTCTCAACTCTTGTCCAATCTCCCTTGTCGACGGCTTCCTTGATTAATATGGGTGCGAGATTCCTGCAGCATGCCTCGAGACATTTTCCACATCGAACACAGGCAGTAGACCTGACACTGGCAAACTTTTTGGCCTTCGGAAGCTTTATTTTGATCCTAGTTTCGCTGGGTTTCGGAACTCCGACTTTATCCAGCATAGGAATTGTTAGATTCATGATCACCAACGCAAGAACAGATCCTCCTAAGAATCCCGTGTACATCTGAATAATCATTGTCAACATGGCTAAGCCTACACCGAATATGAGTTGCCCTAAACGGGTCAGCGGGGTAGTTGCAGGGTCCGTTGCCATGAAGAATGCCAAGAAAATCGAACTGCCCGTGAATACATGGAACATTAGTCTAATTATGATGTCTCCACCGTAAATGTAGCCTGCAACGACAGAAAACAATATGGTACTTACCAAGTAAGCCACAGTTATTCTCCATTTGATATATCCGCGGAGAACTGCAAACAGTGCTAGTCCTACTGCAAGCACAGCAATGCTTGAAATGCCGCCTATCCAACCGTGATACTTCTGCACTACCATGGTGTAAACAACATCGGGAAGAGGATTATCATATGAGCCATAGGTATAGGGATTCATAGGATCCGCGTTAGGATCTCCATAGCATGAAATCATAGTTGACCCGAAAATTTCGGTGCTCATTGGTTGGAGTGTTCCTTCACCCCACGGATTGTCAACGGGAACGTTTAGCAAGTCTACACCCATATGATCTGCAGGTATTAGGGCGAAACTAGGCGCCATAATTAAGCCAATAATCAGAAGTTTCGCGATTGCAGCGGGATTCACGTATTTTCGTCCAGCCAATCCTTGAATTTTCTTGAAAACAATCAATCCGACAGCCGAAACAACAGCAGGAATCAGGTATTTA
>Ga0315547_1002166_pt1 | contig 14154 bp, 10 predicted proteins | sample SalMarSW160240MG_2_FD_202542 | JGI IMG/M metagenome (GOLD analysis project Ga0315547, IMG submission 202542) | Salt marsh sediment microbial communities from the Plum Island Ecosystem LTER, Massachusetts, United States - Salt Marsh Sediment SW1601-240 ... | reverse complement strand
ACTCCAAGTTTGCCGCGCTTTCTGCTTTGCTGCTACAATATGGGTTACTTTCAACTTATATTCCTAGTAAGAAAGCGAAGGCGACGATGAGCACCCAAAGCAAGGAATTAATGTCAAGGTTACGGACACTATTTGAGCCCAAATCTCTAGCTATGATCGGTGCCTCTAATAACCCGGCTAAATGGGGTTTTCGCATTCTGAGCAACATAGTAGGTGGCGGTTTTCAGGGAAGGGTCTACCCGGTCAATATCAATCCCGATAGCCCGGAGATACTTAAGCTAAAGGTATATAGAAGGATGGAAGAACTTCCCGAGGTTCCTGACATTGCAGTTGTAGTTGTGCCACCACCTGCTGTACCCCAGGTGATGCGGGATTGTGCAGCCAAAGGAGTAAAAGTGGCAGTGGTGATAACCGCCGGCTTCGCCGAGGTGGGCAGTGGAGGCGAAAGGCTCCAGCAGGAGGTAGACGATATAGCCCGTAGCGCCGGCATCAGGTTCGTTGGACCTAACTCGTTTGGCATCCTCAACCCCCACCACAAACTTTACTCCCAGATGCCACCCCTTTTTCCACCGCCAGGTCCCTTTGGCGTCATATCGCAGAGCGGCAACATAATAGGGACGATATCCCGCTTGCTCATAGAGAGAGCCTATGGCTGCTCAAAATGCGTTAGCATTGGGAACCAGGCAGACCTCTGTGCTGAGGATTACCTAGAGTTCTTCTCTCAAGACACTCAAATCAAAGTTATCTTATGCTACATCGAAGGCTTCAAAGATGGAACTCGCTTCTTGAATTTGGCCAAAGAGACGAGCAAGAAGAAGCCTATAATATTGCTCAAGGCTGGTGAAACACCAGCCGGAGCCAGGGCGGCTAAATCTCACACAGCTTCACTGGCAGGGTCGGATGCCATACTGGATGCCATGTGCCGGCAGGCTGGTGTGGTTAGGGTGAAGACACTTGACGATCTGGTAGATACAGCTATTGCCTTCTTACGACAGCCCTTGCCCCGAGGGCGGAGGGTGGGCATAGTCACGGCTGGTGGTGGCTGGGGAGTCCTGGTGGCGGATGCCTGCGCCCGCCTTGGTCTCGACGTCGTTACTCTCCCACCTGAGATCATAGCTGAACTGGACAGCTTCATGCCGGCGTGGTGGAACCGGGGCAACCCGGTAGACCTGGTCGCTGGTGGCGGAGGAGACACTATACTTAGAGCTATAGAGATACTGATGGGGTGTCCCGTGGTGGACGGCGTAATCATGCTGGGATTGATGCCTGTCCTGGGTCCTGCCCAGATGGATCGTGCTTTCAGCGCTATGCAAAGAGGAAGGGACATGGTAAGAGGAGAGATAGCGGAGGCAACAGGTGTTCTCTTCGACCAGTTGAACAACCTATCTGACTGCTATAACAAGCCTCTAATCGTTGCCTCTGAGCCTATGGCCTTCGGCTCTCAATTCGCCAGAAAAATCGCCCACGCCATAGCCGACCGGAATACGGTGTGCTACGAAATGCCGCACCAAGCAGCAGCGGTCTTTGCCAGACTGGCTCAGTACAGCGAGTACCGGAACGAGGAGCAGTAGCTGGCAGATAATAAGCACCTGGCATGCTTTGCGATGTCATTATAGTCGGCAATAGTCTCAGGGGCAGACACCTCGCCTCAAGACTAGCCTGCCTCAGCTATGAGGTACTGCACCACTCATCAACTGATGTCAGGAATAATAATGATGCATCTCGGCGATATCTACCCGGAATGCCTTAATCCCAGCGCCTACGCTGGTGTTTACCTTTGCCCTTTGACAGGATGTTAAGTCCCTAACGTGTCGCGTTTATTTCTGAAAATCTCGCGTCCTTTTCGCTTTAGCAAGAAACTCATCCAACACCTTACGGATAGTTATCTTGTCAAATTTGCCGACGCTGGTCTTGGGTATATTGTCGGAAAGGACTATGTATTCAGGCAGCATCCACTTCGTTATCTTTCCCTTGGCAATCCCCTCATCATTAAGGTACTTGTAGATATCTTCTTCTGTCACAGTAACGCCGGGGGCCGGCTTAACGATAGCCATCGGACGCTCACCCCATTTTTCATCTGGCACCCCCACAAAGGTTGCCTCTAAGACTTGCTCCGAACTTGCTGTCAGGTTTTCAAGCAACACAGTCGGAACCATCTCCGCGCCGCTTCTTATCACGTCGGTTATCCTGTCCGCTATGATGATGTAGCCATCCTCATCGACTTTAGCTATGTCCCCGGTATGGAACCAGCCATCCCGCCAAGCAGCAGCTGTTTTCTCTGGATCCTTGAAATACTGCTCCATAATCCATGGCCCTCTCAGCACTATCTCTCCCAAGGTGGCATTATCGTTGGGCACCGGTTTGCCATCCTCACCGATAACCTGTGCTTCAATTCCCAGCGCCGGCAAGCCAGTTTTGACCCTAACCTGATCGAGCTGTTCTTTGGACCAATTAACCATGTACCGCTTGGGAGTTGCCATAATACTTGCAGCTGCGGTCTCAGTCATGCCATAGCCGGAGCCGGCAGTTAGGTTGGGGAACAGCTTCTCCGCCTTAGCCTTTAGTCCCGGAGGCAAAGCGGCACCTCCTATACCGATGGTTATGATGCTGCTTAAGTCATACTTTTCAACATCCTCGTATTCGATAAGCATGGCTAGCATGGTGGGAATGAGTCCTGCCATGTTAACCCTTTCCGTCTGGACGGTCTCGCAAAAGCTCTGGGGAGTGAACCTGCTCGGAAACACTATCTTGCTCGCCATGCAAACTGATTGCCACGGTGAACCCCAAGCATGGATATGAAAAAGAGGAATATTCATCAGCGGCACAAAGACTGGAGGTACCTCCCTGGGCATATCCTGCGTTCTGACAGCCAGATCCCTCGAGGCAGTGATTAGATGAATTGTCTGAAGATAGAGTTGTCTATGAGTAAACATAATTCCCTTGGGCAGCCCAGTTGTCCCCGTGGTGTAATAGAGCACAGCATAAGTGTCCTCATCCAAAAGTGGCCAATCATATTCTTCAGGCTGCCCCTTTATCAGTTCTTCATATTCATAAAGAGGCTCTATTTTCGTCTGAGGCTTACCAGGACGATCTGACATGTAAACAAATGCCTTGACCGTAGACTTTATCTGGTCATATATGAGCTCAAGTAAGGGCATGATGGCATCGTCCACGAATATGATCTTATCCTCGGCATGGTTTATTGTGTGCGCCATGTGGTCGCGTGCCAGCACTACATTGATGGGGTGTGAAATAGCTCCAATGCAGGTCGGGGCGTAGCACAGCTCCAGATGGCGGTGATGGTTAAGAGCCATAGCAGCAACACGGTCACCAGGCTCTCCTGGTTTCCCTGGCTTCACACCTAGCTCCTCAAGGGCATGAGCCAGCTGACAGGTGCGCCTATACCACTGACGCCAGGTAAAACGATAATACTCTCCAGCATCATTACGATAAACAATCCCGATGTCATCCGGGTACAAGCTAAGGGGTCTTTTCATGAAGTGCGTTAACAACAAGGGATATTGTGTACTGTACTCTGGATATGTCCTGACTTCCATCTTGCCTATCCTCCTCTTATTGAATTTAGTTTTCACTTCTAGCTGAGCACTTCGTCACTCCATCTAGTTCCAGGGCATAGATTATGAAGTTATTCAACAACTCGCCACCCGACCCAGAAAACAGCTCAGATACAAATTGGAACCCGCTCTAAACTTCAACCAGAAACTGATTGTAGGAAGTTTATCACTGCCTTTTCTGCCTGTCAACTGTATGAGGGCTCTCTTATATTTTCAACCCCGACCGATCAGAATGCTGCATTACCAGATTTGTTGATGCTTGAAGAAAAAGTGGTGGGGGTGTAGAATACCAGACTTGCGTCATCCTGATAAGCTGGTGAAGTCTCGATGAAATAGGTTGCGTGAGTAAATCACTCGACGACGATTCGACAGGACTAAGAAAAGGTGTCATATAAATCTGCCTTTAGTCAGGCGGCTCTCAATTCGCGTAAGAAGTTAGCAGTGCTGAAACCATCTAGTCTGCGCAGCGTATTCCCTGGTTGGTGGCTGGTTGTTACTGGAGGTATGTTAGCTTTCTGGGGTTTTGGCTATCAGGCTTACGGATTTTCGGCGCTGTTCAAACCAATAGCTGAGGAACTGGGGCTCAGCCGGACAGAGACTTCCATCCCAGCAAGTATCGGCAGGCTACAAGGTGGGTATATGTCGCCGCTGGCGGGCTGGCTCAGCGATAAATTTGGTCCCAGGTGGCTGATCTTTACTGGTGTTTTGCTCATCAGCGCCGCCTTCTGTTTGATGAGCCTGGTGCAGTCCTTCGGGGCTTTCATTCTGGTCTGGGGAGTTATGCTGCCGATTGGCATAGATCTGGCGCTTGCGCTCCCGCTGCAAGTGGCGATAGGTAACTGGTTTGTTAGGAAGCGCGGCTTAGCCAATGGGATCCAGTGGACATTTTCTGGGCTCTCCGGCGTGCTGGTATTGCCGCTTATCGCCTGGCTGATAACTGTCGTGGGCTGGAGAACGACCTGTTTAATCGGTGGCATCGTGATGTTCGTTATTGGGGTGCCTCTGGTGTGGTTTTTCGTCAGGCAGCGGCGACCGGAATACTATGGGATGCTGCCCGATGGCGCTAGCACTTCGGGGAACGAGGACGAGGATATGACAGCGAAGGGGCTAAGGTATGCGGCAGAGGTGAAGGAATTCGATTTCACTCTCCGCCAGGCTATAAGGACGCGTGCCTTCTGGTTGTTGGTCGTCGCCGGCTCCTGTCACATTCTGGCTGCGCCAGCAATCAGTCTACATGGAGTGAATTTTCTGACCGATATTGGCTTCGACCCTCTGAAAGCATCACGCATGCTGGCGCTTATGGTGGGGATGAGCATACCCGCCAGACTTGCCGGTGGCTTTCTGATTGACCGTGTGAACAAGGAGCATATGCGATTTGTAATGGCCGGGGCCTATCTTCTCCAGGCCTTGGGGTTCGCTCTTTTCCTTTTTCATCAAACTGAAGCTATGATTTACGCTTGGTTTGTTGTTTATGGCCTCGGCATGGGTACCGGCTTTGCCTTGATGCTACCGCTGAGGGTGCGCTATTTTGGCAGAAAATCAATTGGCTCTATCATAGGGATAGGACAGGCTCTTTCCTTGCCAGTGGGGATACTGGGTCCTATCTGGGCTGGCTGGGTATATGATACCAGTGGTAGTTATATTTTTGCCTTTACAGTCATTGCTGGTCTATTGAGCTTTGCCGGTGTGGTCGCTTTATTTATCCTTCCACCCAAACCTCCTGCCGCAAGCATTGAATGATATCTAGAGGTTTAACCGGTTTGAAATCTAAGGCAGTGGCGCAGGTTATCCTTTGCGTAGGTGATAAAGATACTGCGCCACTTTTATCTTAGGCTTTATTTCAAATGCTTCAAGCTTCAGTCAAACTTTAAATCTGCTCCAGATGTTGGGCTACCAGCTCGCTGTGGTAGTTGCCGTCGCCAAAAGCTGTGTCGGAAGCTCTGATGCGTTTGAAATACAGGTGCATATCATGGTCCCAGGTATAGCCAAGACCACCATGGATCTGGACACCCTCGTCGCACACCATCTTGCCAACGTTGCCACAATAAATTTTTGCCATAGAGACAGCCACAGGGGCCTCAGGCGCGTCCTCGCTTAGAGCTAAAGCAGCCGACTCCATCAAAGAACGGGCATATTCATTACCACTGAGCATATCGGCACATTTATGCTTTACTACCTGGAAACTGCCGATAGGTACACCGTAGGCTATCCTTTCCTTGGCATAGCTGACGGTCATCTCGAGCACTTTCTCACAGCCACCTACCATCTCGGCGCATAGGGCAGCGATGGCGTAAAGCGACATCTTTTGCAGGACTGGCCAACCATTGTCTAGTTCGCCGATGATATTATCAACGGAGACAGGCACATTGGTTAAAACGACCTCATATTGCCTCCTTAGTACGTCGATATTATCAAGCGGCGTCATATATACGCCCCATTCTTTGGCGTCCACAAGAAAAAGAGTGATTCCCTCTTCCGGATTGGGACTACGCTTGGTGCGGGCTGCACACAACAAATAATCGACGTCTTTGGCGTCGCAGACGAATAATTTTGTGCCGTTGAGGAGGTACTCATTGCCTCGTTTATCAGCTCTGATATTAATGCCGCCCGGCCAGAAATCGCCGTCCTCTTCCAGCACAGCAAGAGCGATGGTCATGTCACCCGCGATTATCTTGGGCAGAAGTTTTTCTTTTTGCTTGTCTGTGCCGGCAAAAATGATGGGCATGCTGCCAAAAACCACTGTAGAAATGAAGGGGCTCGGTAGCAGAGCCCGTCCCATCTCTTCACACAGAATGGTCAGGTCTCTGAAGGTGCCATCCCCCCCTCCATATTGAGAGGGGAAAGACCAACCAAGCCAGCCGAGTTCAGCCATCTTTTTCCAGAGTTCTGGAGAGTAGCCTATCTCATCCTTCATCATCGCTCTTACGTGATTTCTAGTACACTCTGTTTCCAAAAAGTCGCGAGCTGAGGTCTTCAACATTTCTTGTTCTTCAGTCAGTCCGAATTCCATTTATCTTCTCCTTTCGTGTCAGGTTTGATTTAACGGTTTATGCTCTCGGTAAGCCAAGTATCCTTTCAGCAATGATGTTCCGATTGACTTCCGAAGTGCCCATCTCTATAGTGGCACCCCTAGCTCTTAGCATCTGATAGACCCATTGGCCTTCATCTATGGCTCGTTTCGAGTCGCTCATTAGCTGAGAATAGGCACCTATGATTTCCATTGCCAGGTCACCATGCCGTCTTCTCATCTCAGCCTGGAAGTTCTTTATCATGGAGGCTTCATTGGTAGGCATGATACCCTTGCGCATCCTGGCTACCATACGACTCCCACTACACCGCATAGCCTCCTGTTCTATAGCTATCTGGACTATCTTGTGTCTGAAAGATGCATCTTCCCAGACGGGCTTCCCATAACGGCATGTTTCTCGAGCCAGATTAACGAGAGAAAAGATGCCTAACCTCCCAGCCCCTAGCGCTGAGGATATGCCTGCCGCACCACCTGCCCAGAAGCCACCACCACCAGGACCGCCACCGCCACTCCTCTCTGACATAAGTGCGGTGAGGACGACACCCCAGCCCTGGTTGACCTCACCCACGCGGTTTTCATCGGGGATACGCATATTGTCGAAGTATTCTTCACCAAATTCGGCGCTGCCTGTCATCTGCGGCAGCGGCCCCCTGGTATAACCTGGGCCATTACAATCAACGATAAAGCAGGTGAGATTGTGGTGTCGTGGGGCAGCAGGGTCTGTTTTCGCCGCCATGATGCCAAAATCGGCGAACTCCCACATGCTTGTCCAAATTTTTTGTCCGTTCACGACCCATTGGTCACCATCTTTAACAGCGGTGGTCTGAACATTGGCGATATCTGAGCCAGCGTTTGGCTCGGAGAATAACTCGCACCAGCTTTCTTCACCACTCAGTATCTTAGGTATGAAGCGCTTTTTCTGCCATTCCTGACCGTGTGCCATCATGTCCGGTGCTGCCATTAGTTGACCGAGGGACAACGGTCCGCCAGGGCTTCCATAGCGGGCGAGTTCCTCTCGGATTATGGCTATTTCTTGAGGTGGACGCTCAATACCACCATATTCCTTTGGGTAACCGAAACCGGTATACCCCGCATCGTACAACTTCTTCTGCCACCATTTGCCCTGCTCGTGGGCCTCCTTACTGAAAGAATCTGGTGCTTTATATTCAGGTGTCCCCCATCCTTTGGGAAGATTTGCTTTCAGCCAGGCGCGAACCTCCTTTCTTAATGCATCTAATTTTGCCGAGTCTGTGCTCATAGGGTTCCCTCCTTACATTTGTATTGTGTATTGCCTTGCGGATTGCTCTGTGTCTGTAGTTTATCAGACTGGTGAGCAAATCAAGACTCTTTTAATATTAAGCACATAATATTAAGCATAACGCCTGTCTTTTGTCAACCAAACGATAGCTCTGTAATAGATTCTGTGGAAAAATTTGGTGAAAGGAAGTTTTACTACCAAGGCTGAAAGACAGGAAAGGGACCGCAACGGTGCTTGGGCTTAAAGAGTGCAGAGCGGGGAGGTAGTGAGGGGTGATGATAAGGTCACAAAGAAGGATTTATTAGGTTATATTTCCGATAGTGCTGCTCAGGATAACAGGCAAACTCCCTGTGAACAGGCTTCAACAAAAACAACCAGAGGATTATAATGCTGTGGTATCAGGGGGTTAAAGTCGGCATCTTTTCTATTAACATCTATTAACAATAGAAAGGAAATTGGTATATACTGAGGTTGGGTGAAATAGTAAGGAGTCATGAGAATCCGCGGAAGGAGGTGAATAATGGAACTACCTGCTTTTGAATTAGAGCAAAATAGGAAAAAGTTTTACACCGCTTACATGTTTGCCGAACAGCTCTGTGACGAGAGAAGAGTAAAGGCTGATGCGTGGTCACCAGGCAATCGTGAAGGTTACCAAAGGAGACTGGATATGATCAGGGCTAGGTTATTTGCTAAATACATTGCAAATCCAGATAATATTTCTCCCCCGGCAGTCTTGCTAAGCGTCCGAGAATCTGTTGAATTCATATCCAAAGATGGAAAGTATGGAATTTTAAGCATACCCGACAGCTCGATCTTATATGAAGTAGACGGTCAACACAGAATCGGAGGCTTAAGGGAAGCCATAAGGAGAGACGAAATTCACTCTGATTTTGCTTTACCCGTTATCATCATATGCCCTGAAAAGTTAGGAAAAAAAGAGGCGGTGAATCCGCGTTTTTGTGAAGCTAAACAGTTTGTTGTCATAAACCGTACACAAAAGACAGTTCGATCCGACCTCTCAGACAGATTTATTGCCAGGCTCACACTTAAACAAAGGCAAGAACTTGAGGTATTAGGAACAGTAGAGACGCTAGAGAGAACTCAAGCAGCTGTTCAAATTGCAGATAATTTGAATCATAAAGCAGGGTCTACATGGGAACATAGAATTAAGCTCCCGGGTAGAAGGGGAGGCGGCGTTAGCCAAAGAGCGTTCACAAACTCCTTGGAACCTGTCCTCAAGGATCCAATACTTAAAACTCTTGCGTACGATGAGCTCGTTGATGCCTTAGATCAATATTGGACTGCTTGGAGGAAACTTTGTCCGAGGGCTTTTAAGGAGCCACAGAACCATGTTATCCAGAAAACTATAGGCTTATCAGTTTTACATGAACTCTTTATAGAAGCCGCAAAGTTGCTCAAAGGTCGTCGTAAGGATTGGACACAAGATAATTTTTATGAGGTTTTAGACAAAATGACAAGAGGAGTTGGCGATGAATTCTGGCATTCTCATGGAGAAGCAGGTAGGGGCGGGAGTAATAAGTCGGTATTGAGGACTCTTTCAGGAAGGCTTCGAGCGAATTTCCTGGCATGTAATTGGAAGTTTTAGATATTGTGATTCTAATTCGGGCAATGAGATAGTGTTTGAATGGGGCGCAGCCGGTAGAAAACTATGGCCTCGGGATACTTCTGCTTAACCCTGAGATACTGCTTTCTAAGAGGCGTTACAGTCATCTATGTTATTTTACTATAAATATCTCATTGAAACGAATTAACTTGCCTGCTATGATACTCTGCTGGATAATTTACTGTGACGGAACAAATTGACATCCACGTTGAGGAGGAATTCCAGGTGGTGGTTGACGAAGACTGGGTGAGGAAGATTGCTCAAGCTGTCCTTAAGGCTGAAGGGGTGGCTTCTCCTTACGAAGTGGGCCTGGTTTTCACCGATTCCGAGACGGTGAAACAGCTTAACCGAGACTACCGGGGGGTGGATGAGCCTACGGATGTGCTTGCTTTCTATATGCTTCCCCCGAAAGGAACTGATTCTTCCTTCGTTCTCCCTCCTGATGGCGTAACTCGCCTGGGGGAGGTAATCATCTCCTATCCCCAAGCAGCAGAACAAGCCAAAGAACAAGGGCTTTCACCCGTAAGAGAGCTGGCATTGCTGGTTATCCACGGGATACTTCACCTTCTAGGCTATGACCATAAAGAACCCGGGGAAGAAAGCAAGATGAGGGAAAGGGAAAGAGAACTCCTAGAGAGATGCTTACCCGGGTAGTGATATAATATAAGTGTAGAATGGGGTTGGGGATGCCAAACCACTCCGATTATTCAGTAACTGGTATTCCATCGTCATTTAGTGCAGGCACAAGCGGGACTTAAGCCGGGTCTTTGAAGTGTAAAACAGCGCAGAGGAGGTAAAAGATGGCTAAATTCGTAATGCTGACGACTCTCACAGATGAGGGAAGAAAGACTATCACGGAAAATCCCGGAAGGATCAAAGAGGTCAACAAAGAAGTGGAGGCAATGGGGGCGAGGGTTCTGGCCCAGTATGCTGTGCTAGGTCCGTATGATTTCATAAACATTATAGAAGCTCCCAGTAATGAAGCAGTATCCAAGGTGGCAGTAACTCTGGGGGCAAGAGGTACACTTCAAACCATGACCATGGCTGCTATGGATATGGACGCTTTCATTGGCAGTCTCAAGAAGTAGAAGTAACCCTTGGCTACCCGCTTGTGCCATCAAGTTTTAAAGCTGATTGGAATTTCGCATTGAAGCACTAGTGACAGAGATGCGAGACTGCAAAACCATAAAACTGCAAAACTGCTCAGGTCTCTGGATTTAGGGTTTAGAGATAGTTGAGAACTATGGTTTGTGTGGTGGTGGGCAGGGACGATGAAGTAATCGAGAGCTTTGGCCTTGCTTCTAGTTCCCGAATTCTCATTTTATCCAGGAATTTGTCCACGAGACTGAGATTGCCAGTGAATGCCTCTGTCTTATAATGCATGGGGATGACAATAGGAGGCTCTAATTGCCTTACTACTTCCACAGCCGTATCAATGGGCATAGTAGATACCTCCCCGACGGGCAGAAATAGTATATCAATATCTCCAATTTCTTCTATCAAATGTGGGTCCAGATGATGCCCCAGGTCACCTAGGTGACATAAAGTTATTCCATCCATCTCGATAACATAAATGGTATTTTTCCCTTTCAATTCCCCCTTTTTATCATCGTGGAAAGAGGAGATTCCTGTGATGAATGTTCCCCCTATTTCATATTCCCCGGGGCTTTTTATTTGTTTGGGGTCATTGGCGACGCCTTCGACGTAGCTATGCCCAGGGTGGAAATGGCTCAATGTCACTATGTCCGCCTCAGGTTCACCTAGGCGGTAGCCCAAGTCAGGGTGACAGGGGTCTGTTATGATGGTTTTTTCTTTCCCTCTAATCAGAAAGCAGGAATGTCCTAGCCAGCTAATCTCCATCAGCGTCTAAAGGATAACCCTTTTCTTTAGCTTTGTCCACAGCAAGGCGACTCTATTAATCAGAAAATGCATCAGCTTTGCGGGTGCGATTATCTTTTTCTATAGGGCTTACCAGAAGCGTCATCCCCTCTATGCCCACAATGGCAATTTCCTCGCCGGCATCTATAGTTGAACTGGACGAAGCTTGCCACAGTTCACCGTTAACCCGAACATAACCTTTAGGGGAAATGGGAGTTGTTGTTCGACCTCGACTACCAATGTCCGGCGAAATCATCGGCTTCTTAACTAGCGCCTTCTTGTTAAGTCGGTAATTTATAGAATTATATACCCCGAGAGCAATCATCATGAGGATGAGACCCCAGATGGGGATGTTTATCGCAACCCTTGGCAGCAGCCAGAGCACTACTGCCACCAAGGCCGCCTCTTCAAGTAAGGTTGTTGCAATGGTGAGTACTGTATATCTCCTGTATTTCATTTTGGTATTGAGATAAAGAGTTAGGTCGGAATTAGATTAACCTTCAAATTTAATAGCTTCACTCAGGCCATCAGCGCGCGAGCGGGTGGGATTGTTGACAAAGAAAGCTTTAACTCCCTCCATTTGCTTTAGCTCTGGTTGTTCTTTGAACCGGGCATTAATGATATGCAAAGTAATAGAAATAGTCAAACAAGAGGGCGATTGACAAAAACCAGTACAATGGTTAACATCTTAAAAATGAAGGTTAACGAAACGAAGAAGCGAATATTGAAAGCTCTTCGAGAGTGTGGTGGTTATCTTTCTGGCGAGACACTTTCTCAGCAGCTTGACACCTCCAGGGTTTCTATTTGGAAGCATATTCGAAGCCTAAAAGAAGACGGCTATGTAATAGAGGCTTCGCCCAGGGGATACAGGCTGGTCTCCTCTCCAGATTCGCTGCTTCCTTACGAATTTCCCGGTTTAGAACAAAGAATTCACTACTTCCCGGGGATTGGCTCGACTATGGATTCGGCAAGGGAGTTAGCTAAAAAGGGAGCAGAGGAGGGGACAATCGTGATTGCCGAAGCCCAGACCCGTGGGCGGGGAAGATTGAGCCGGGAATGGCTCTCGCCAGAAGGAGGGATTTACTTCACTCTCGTTTTACGACCCAGGATAAGCCCCGCATATGCTCCCAGGATAAACTTGATGGCCTCTGTTGCCGTAGCAGCTACAATTAATAAGCTCTTTGGGTTAAAGGCCGAATTAAAATGGCCCAATGACGTCTTGATTGAAGACAGGAAGGTGTGTGGCATACTGGCTGAAATGGATGCTGAAATAGATGTTGTAAACTTTGTGAACGTCGGCATAGGTATAAACGCCAATACCTCTATTCCCCAGTTTGAGAAAACGGTGACCTCCTTAAAGGATGCGTTAGGAAGGAAAATCTCCAGGAAGGAATTTTTAAGCGTATTGTTGATGGAAATAGAGCGACGGCAAGCTCTATTGATGGAAGGAGCTTTACTTGATGAGTGGAAAAAACTCTCTGGGACATTAAATAAGTATGTAAGGATATTATCGCCAGGTGAGGAAATAGTAGGGCGGGCAATCGACATTGATACTACCGGAGCTTTAATAATAAGAAAGAGGAATGGCTCTTTGAAGAAAGCGCTGGCAGGGGATTGTATTCACTTGAGGGAAGAGTCACCGGATACTGATATGGGAGCAGTAAGCTGTCAGTAGTCAGTATTCAGTATGAGACTGAAAGCTGAAAGCTACAGCGTTGTAAGATGCAGCAACTAGTCATCGTCACCGTCTATTTTCTCGCCATAATTGGCATAGGGGTGTGGAGTAGGAAAAGGGCAGGAAGCCAAAATGGCTTCTTCGTTGCCCACCGTCAGGGAACTCTGCCTCTTATCACCGGCTCACTTGTAGCCACTGCAATAGGGGGGTCAGCAACCGTGGGGATGGCTGGCCTGGGGTTCAAGCAAGGTTTGACTGGCGCCTGGTGGCTTCTTGTTGGTTCGGTCGGCCTCGTGCTTCTGGGGGTTTTCTTTGCCAGGAAAGTAAGAAGTGCTGCGCTTTATACTCTTCCAGAACTGGTAGAAAGGCAGTATGACCGCCGTATGAGTTTGGCGGCTTCTATTCTTATTGTTATCGCTTGGGTGGGGGTGGTGGCAGGACAAATCGTTGCTGCCGGGACGGTTTTATCTATCTTGGGAATAGGTTCTGTTGCTTTCTGGATGACTGTCTTTACTATAGTTTTTGTAGCTTATGCTATTCTGGGGGGCCAGTTCTCGATTATCCGTACCGATGTTTTCCAGGCAGTGATCCTTTTCCTTGGGATTTTTGTCACTTTGGCGCTGGTTTTTTCACAAGTGGGAGGACTTGATGGGTTGAAAGCCTCTCTACCCCCGGGTTATTTCTCTTTTCCAACAAGCCCCGAGTTCAATTGGAAGATGCTCTTGTCTCTTTTGATTCTCGTCGGAGCGACTTACGTGGTCGGGCCTGATATGTATTCTCGACTTTTCTGTGCAAAGGGAGAAAAAACGGCACAGCAATCAGCCATTTTGTCGGCATTTCTTTTCATTCCCATGGCTTTTGCCATCATCTTTATAGGGATGAGCGCCAAAGTTTTATATCCGGAGATAGCTGCCGAAGGAGCCTTTCCTCAGGTAATAACCAGTGTGCTTTCCCCCGGTTTAAGCGGACTGATCCTTGCCGCCGTAATTGCAGCGCTCATGTCCTCGGCGGATACCTGCCTGCTTACCCAGGGTGTCATTTTAACCGAGGATATAATTAAGCGAGCGCACCCTGCGCTTGACGAAAGGAAAACCATTTTGCTAACTCGCTTAAGTC
>Ga0315547_1002165_pt1 | contig 14162 bp, 13 predicted proteins | sample SalMarSW160240MG_2_FD_202542 | JGI IMG/M metagenome (GOLD analysis project Ga0315547, IMG submission 202542) | Salt marsh sediment microbial communities from the Plum Island Ecosystem LTER, Massachusetts, United States - Salt Marsh Sediment SW1601-240 ... | reverse complement strand
CGTCTCCCCCAGGCTCAGAGCTTTCCCCTCTATCGAGACGGCTTGGACGCCCCGCTCGATGTTCAAGGTTGCGTTGAGATTCTGTCCTTCCAGAGGCTCTAGATCGTTGATACGGAGCAGACCGGAGGGCATCAGATTCTTGACCAGGACATTGCCGAGGAACTCCACTCTGCCTCGGGATGTATCAAAAACCAATGGATTGAGGTACATTATCTCTTCGTTGCCGGTAATATGGCTGAGCACCGACACATCGAAGGGCAAGACCTCCTCGGGCAGCTCGATCTGCAGGTCCGCGGAATAGCGGAGGTTATGTTCGTCGAGATTCACGGCAACAGATCCCGAGGAACTCACAGAGCTCAACAGATAAGGACTGAAGCGCTTCAGAGGTCCTGTCAGCTGAAAAAGACTGGCCGGTTGGAAACGCTCGGTGGTGAACTGAAAACTCAGGTCCTTGCTCGCCGTATCGTACAGGACCTGGATATCCAGGGGAGCTCGGTCCTGGATTTTCCTAACGTTGAGACTGTTGGAGTCGTAGGTAACCTGGAGGGTCTGGCGTTTTAAATCGATCGTTTCCGTGGAAAGGCTGTAGATCCGGATCGCCAGGTCCGACCAGGTAAAAAATCTGTCCAGGCTGCCGTTTATCTTTACTCGGGTAGACAGCCAGGCGGGAACAGGCGTTCCCCTTCTGGCATGCTGCACTTCGATGGAACCGCGGACTCCGATCTCATACAAGTCCTCCTGGTTCTCTGCAGTAAAAAAGAGGTTCGTTACCTCTAACTGCCAATCCCCGTGCGTGTAGCACAGCGATATATTGCTCCCACTGATGTCTATCTGGGGGAACTCCTCCTCCCGGCGGTCGCCGTCACTCTGCCTGAAAAAGTTGCGGTTCGAGGTGATGCCGCTGCCCGTTCTCAGGGAATCCAGTAAATCCAACAGCTCCCGGTCCCGGCCATAGTCGATATTGAACTCGGAATTGGCTATCTGAATTTCCGACAGCGCAAGTACGGCTGCCCGGGTGGAGAGAAATCGGAACAGATTATAATACACCTTCACCCGATTTATTCGCAGCAGTACTTCCTTCGGATCGTTCCGGCCGTAAACAACCAGCTCTCGAATGCCCAAATAACCAAAAACCGACGGTGACATACTTTCATAGCTGATTTTCCGCCCGATCTTGGCTTCCAGCATGTGAAGGACTTCCGTCTTGAGCTCTTCCATTCTGCGGTCCAGCCGGGTCCCGACCTGGTGTACGAAGAGCGTACCAAGAGTAACAATTATCAGAAGGATGAGAATTTCAAGAAAACGCCATTTAAATTGAATCGAATCCGAACTCAATCGCTGCGCTCCAGTCTGAATCGATACTGGATCTCTCCGACATCCGTTCTTGTACCGTCGGAGGCTTCAAAGAGGTAGCTCAGAAGAGCCCGTTCGACGGCCCTGTCCACCGAAGCATAGCCGGAACTGCGGACAATATCCACTTCGATGACCTGCCCGCTGGGTGCAACGCTGAAGACAGCCGCCACGTCGACCTCCAAGCCCTCCTCGAGAAGTATGTCTGGGAACGGAATCCCAGCCGTTTTCAGAAGCTTCCGCTCTCTGCCTTTCCATTCTAGCGCACCGGCCCGGGTAATTCCATTTTCCTCGGGCAGCGGCGACGGTGGAGCGAGAGTCCCTATTTCCCGGGCCAGAAGCTCCTCCGGTCTCGGAGGTGCAACGGCAATACTTCGTTTGGGTAGAACCGGTTTCTCCTCCGCCGTGTAGCGCAGGCGATCGCCCCCGGTATCCCGTAACTCGTGAAGCGCCGCCGCAGCAGCTCCGGTACCCGGCACGGAGAGTGTCTTCGGTCCCTGCATCTGCAGGCTCCCTGCCAACTCCCGGGGTTCAAGATCGGGGAGCCGGGTCTGCTCCGCTGAAACCGCCAAAGGACTGCGCTCAAGGGGTGGAGCAAACTTTATCACCACGCGCCGGGGAATCAGCTCCGGAGCTTGCGGCCCTTTCAGTAAGAACAACAGGAGAACCAGACAGAGATGAATTGCCAGGGAAACGAGGAGGTAGAGCCGGTAGTTTTCTCTCATTCCGGAAGGCTCTTTTGCGCCGTCACCAGCGAGATCGATCCCACTCCGGTCAACCTGGCCAGATCCATAATCTCGACCACATCTCTGTACGGCAGCAACTCATCAGCCTGCAGAATCACATCGGTACGCTGAAGGCGCACCATCTCTTTTTTCAGTTCCGCGGCGAAGCGGTCCCGGAGCACGGTTTGTTTCCCAATATAAATCTCCCCAGACACCGCTAAAGTTACAACGATTTCTTCCTGCAATACAGCCTGGGAGGTATAGGCTTCGGGAAGCTCCACCGTAATTGCCGGATTGATGGAGAGGGTTGTATTCAACATGAAAAAAATCACAACCAGAAATACCATGTCGATAAGGGGGGTAAGAACCAGACCGCCGTCATCCTCAAGTCTTCTTTTCAATCGCATCAGCGTCCCCTCGAGTGATTTCAATCTTGATTATGTGCCGCTCGTCCCTCTCCAGCACCGTGTACAGGAATCCCCCATGCTTGTAGGTTGTGCCGATCTCGGGAATCCTGCCCAGCTGTTCGCAGATAAATCCGCCCACCGTGTCGTAGTTGCTCTTTTTCAGGGGGATCCCCGTCTCGTGGTAGAGGTCTTCGATGTCCGCGACCCCGGCCGCGATGTAGTGGCCGGGTGCCAAAACCTCGATATCCTCAGCCTGCTGAAAGACCTCTCCGGGAACGAAACCGACGATTTCCGAGGCGATTTCGGCGGGCGTGATCAACCCGGATACGGCCCCGTATTCGTCGGAAAGAAAAACCACATCGCTCTTACGTCGATTCATCTCGAGGAAAAGATCGGGAAGCCGTTTGACATCCGGATAAAATACGGCTTGCTTCATCAGCTCCCGAATCCCCCGCTTCCTCTTGGCCATCAAATCGAGCCGCAGCAGGCTCTCGACGTTGAAATAGCCGATGATATTATCCGCCCGCCCTTCAAATACCGGTAGAAATCGAATTCCGTTGGTGTAGCTGATCTCCACCGCCTCTTGGATTGTTGCCGTGCTGGCGCAGACGGGGTACTCGTGCATTGGAATCATGACTTCCCGGGCCAGGGTGGTACGAAAATCGAAGATATCTTCGAAAACTCTGTGCTCCGTTCTGTCCAAGCCCGATTCTCTGGATCCCAGACGAACGAGCAGACGCAGATCGTCTCGAGACTGGGGAAGCTTGCTGCGCTTCGCCTTGGGATTGGAGAACAGCAGAATTGCTTTTACGATACCGTTCAGAATCATTGTCAAGGGCAGAAAAAGGAAGTAGAAGATCACCAGCACCGGTGCCAGGCGAACGGCGATCGTGTCGGCACGTCTGCGGAAAAAGGATTTAGGGATGATCTCGGTGAAGATCAGCAGAAAAAGAGTCAAAGCCAGGCTTCCCAACCAGGCGGCCGATTCGAATCCCTGTTCCCGCAGAGTGCTTGCCACTAAGATGGCTGCGCTAACCACGGATATGTTCGTCCCGATCAGGGTGGTTCCCAGCAGCCGCTCCGGTTTGAGGAGAAGGAAATCCGCAGCCCGGGCATAGTAAATACCCTTTTCCTTCTTCAGATACAGGGTCAGCTGATCCGCGGCCAGCAATCCTGTCTCCAAACCGGCGAAAAACGCCGCGCTGATCGTGCACATCAGGATGATCATGACGGTCAGTGGCAAAGTTTTTTCACCTCCACCTCCAGGATCCTGGTTTTGCTGATCCGTTGTACCGTGAACTCGATCTTCTCGATGACCAGCTTGGTACCGGCGACGGGTATCTCACCAAGGGAGTCTATGATCAATCCGGCGACCGTATGACTCTGGCTGAGGATTTCCTGCTCAAGAAGCTCGGAGAGATCTTCGATCTTGAGGTGTCCAGGGATACTGTAAGTGCCGGTAGACAGCTCCACGATCTCTTTCTCCACTGATGGATAGAAGTACCCCAACAACTGCTCGATCAATACCTTGAAGGTGACAACCCCGGCGGTGCCGCCGTACTCATCGATGACCACGGCCATTTCCGAATTGGATTCCCGCATCTCGACCAACAGGTCTGCACAGTTCTTTGTGGAGGGAACGCTGATCGAAGCCTTGACAATCTCCGCCAGACGCACATCGGATTTAAATCCGAACTTGTAGGGCAATAGATCGCGAAGTGCAACATAGCCGACCAGATGGTCCAGATCCTGATCAAAAGCGGGCAGCAGCGACCCGTTGCCGGAAGCGTCCATGAGCTCGGTGTCCTCGATCACTTCGGAGATCCTTCTGGACACGTCGATCCCTTTGATTTCCGTTCTTGGGAACATCACCTCTTCGGCCTGTTTCTCCCTGAAATCGCAGAAGGATTCCACAAGATCCATCTCAGACCTGTCGAGGATTCCTTCTTTGAAACCGATCTGCACCGCCGAACGAATGATGCTGTGCTTGTACTGCTGATCCTCCGCCTCCCTGTGGGGCAGGAGAACATTGATCAATCTGTTGAACAGGTTGAAGAACCAGCGAATAGGAGCAATAAGAACAAAGAGAAAATTGAGCGGGACCGCACTGAATCGGCTGAAGACTTGAGCATTGCGTACTGCCAGGTTCTTGGGCGTCATTTCCCCGAAGATGAGAAGCAGCACGGTCATCGATACGATCGAAAAAAGCTCGGTATCGAAGGGAAAGATTCGTTCGCCGATCGCCTCCCCCAAGGAACTGGCAAACACATTGACAAACATGTTTCCCGTCAACAGTGTGATCAGGATGTCATCGGGGGAGGAAAAGATACGCGACAGAATCCGGGCCAGCTTCGGGGTGGAACGCCTCTTCAGGCTATCCTGCTCCAGAGTGCTGAGAGAAAAGAAGGCTGCTTCGGATCCGGAAAAATACGCCGACAGCAGGAGAAGAGTGGCAAGAAGGATCAGTAGAGGAGGTAAGTCAACGTCCATACGCTAGGCGGTACTCTTGGTCCTCGTCTGTCTGGAAAAGAAGGATAGAAGTTCCGATGTGGCGATCTCCATTCGCGCAAGGGTTCTGTTCACCTTTTGACGGAAGATATGAAAGAACAGCAGTGATGGTATGGCCACGGTCAACCCGGCTGCCGTTGTTATTAGGGCCTGAGAAATACCTCCGGCCAGGAGTGCCGGGTCCGATACTCCCGACACTTTCAGGTTGAGAAACGATACGATCATTCCCGTCACAGTACCGAGCAGCCCGAGCAATGTGGCCAGATTGGCGATGCTGGCCAGATAGGGAACGAACTTTTCCAGCTCGTCGGCCCGGCGCATGGCCTGGGATTCCATATACAGGCTGATCAATTCCTGGGCATGTCCCGCTTTGCGGGCCTGCAGCCCCGCCAGAAGGACTCGAGCTTCGGGGCAGTTCATCCCCTCGAGCTCATCCAGAACCAGTCGGGCTTTCCCGGCCCTCAATCTATCGATAACGTAGGCTCCCAAGTCCGTATTCATATTTCGAATGTGGATGAAGAAGACGCTTTTTTGAATGATGAGGGCGACGGCTATGACCGAAAGCGCCAATATCGGAATCAAAACGACCCCGCCCTGAACGAGAAATGAGATCAATTTATGCTCCCTTGGTGATGATACTTGGTTTTGCTAGCCGCGGATGCCATACCCTATCAGAATGCGATATCTGAAATTCTCCAGGGGAAACGTCTCCAAGCCCGTATACACAGTACTGCGCTTTCCTATCCTCCAGTTTCCTTCTATGCTGGTCATCAATCCCGATACGATTTCCCAATCTGTGAATAAAAATGGCAGAGAGCCGTCATCGGCAAAATCACCGATCAGCCCCTTTATTATAAACTCTACGGGGAGTTTGTGAAAGTCAGCCGTCCACACAACCCCGGCGTAGCTCGACAAGGGGTCTTGCCAGCTTCGGCTTGTCAGGGGAAAGGACAATCCCACCTGACCGGTAAGATGAACTCTGATTCCCGGTCGTCCCGGCCGGATTTGCCAGATCAGATCCCCGATGATCGTCCCCAGGCTGACGTCCCCAAAAAACAACTCAGGCGCATCGAAGTAATAGGATCGACCCTTTTGCCACTCGAAGGAAAGAGAGGCGCCGAAGGAAGCGGAAGGATTTAGACGCAGTTCCGCTAGCAGGGAATATCCTCCCTCTACCTCGATTTGAGGCAGTCCCGAATCCGCCAGCACGGCGTAGAAATCCGGTTTTACCGGCATGCGGAGAAAGGGAGCCCCTCGTACAACCAGGGACAAGGATTTCGTGGGAAAAAGTTGAAGACCACCGCTCGGATAAATTCCCGGTGAGGCGTCGTAGTACAGAGCGGCTGCACCGGCCCAGAGGTGCACAAGGGAACGGGGATGCAGCCAGCCAAGCTCGAGGCTAAAGACACCATATTCCTCCGCGGCCAAGGAAGGAGGCCCACCGGTAAGGATCGCACTGGCCTGCAGCGACAAATCGTAGCAAGAACCCACCAGAGACAGTAGGAGATCCTGCTCGACACCTCCCCTCCGGATACCCCCGCCCGCTTGACTGCTCCCATACAGTCGTGTTCCCTCCCGCCAGCGGAATTGACCCTCCTGCCCATGCAGTTCGGCGCTCAGGGCGATACTGTACAGAGGAGACGACCCTGGAGGATAAAACGCTCCTCCCCCGACCGCGGTATCGATCCGGAGAGCCTGGGTCCTGCGCCGGGTCTCCACCCCGAACAGGAGGTTTGTCGGCGCGTTCAGTTCCCTCGCCAACCAGCCGTCTGCCAGACCAAACGACAGGTGCGCGGACAGATCCCAAACATTCGAAGAGCGGGCTGCAATCAGGGCGGCTTGCGCAGAAGTCCCTGGGATATAATCAACCCTTGCCTGCCAGCCGGCGTAGGATGGAGACCGATCCGGCTCTGCCTCGGTGTCCGGATCAGGCAGCACCCCGGGTGGAGCGGCCACAGAAGGGGGTATGGTAAGCCAGTATATTCCGGGGGCCTGCGGGTCCGCGAGGGTCAGCGTGACGATGGATCGCGGATATCCGAATCGTCGATCACTCATTCCCATTACGGCCGGCAAGCCGAGCAACTTCGGCTCGGGAGTTGCCAGGTACACCGTATACTCGCCAAGGAGAGTCACATCGGGAAGCTGAAGTGTACCGCCCCCCTTCGACTCCTGGGCTGCAACTGGTGTCACAGTATGAAACAGCAAGGCCACAAGCAGAAAGATCATGACAAAAACTCTGGTTTTGATTATGCTTAGGATCTAATTTTTCGTCCAGGGTTGGGAAATGAAATCGGGGAGTAAACGTACACAGGCAACCGTATTGGAAAACTTCGTCGTCCTGGAGGGTCTCGACGGTTCCGGAACCACGACCCAGCTTCACCTGGCAGAGATTAAGCTCGCAGAGCTGGGTATTCCCCACTTCTGTACGGGAGAACCCACCCAGGGTCCCGTGGGCAGGACAATCCGCGGGATATTGAAAAAACAGTTGACCGTCCAGCCGGATACCGTAGCTCTCCTGTTTGCCGCTGACAGAACCGAACACCTCTATCAGGAAATCGAAGGGATTGTACCCCGCGTACAGCGAGGAGAGCTGGTCGTGTGTGACCGTTATCTATTCTCCAGCCTGGCCTATCAGTCTTTGGACTGCGATCCTGAGTTCGTGTCAGCCCTGAACCGTTCCTTTCCCCTGCCCCGGCATGTGATTTTCCTCGATACTCCCGTCGAAATGAGTCAGCAGCGCCTCTTCACTCGCTCCGAGGATGCTCTGGAGCTGTACGATGGATCGGATATACAGCAGGACATTCTCTCCGGATACGAACGGGCTTTTTCCCTCTTCGCCCATACGGAGATGCAGCTGCACCGGTTGGATGGGAGTGGGGATCCGGATCTTGTATTTGAGAAATTCTGGAGCATACTTCAGAGCTTGCCGATTGTATAAGGGTGAGGAAATATATACTCCTGATCCTCCTCTTCCTCCTCGGAACTACGGGCGTCTTCGCGTACAGAATTCTCTACGCGGAGCAGTACTACCGGTTGTATCACCTGCATTTCTATCAGTATCCCGATGACACCATGGAAAACATCTTTTACCTGGAACAAGCCCTGAAATCGGACTTCGCCAACCCCCTGTATGCTCTGAGCACAATCGAGAACAGGGAGGAATGGGCCCAGTACCGAACCTTATTCAAGATGCATGTCAATTTAAAACTGGTTAACCTGTACCTTACCCTGGGAAGCAAGTACGACAAGATGGTCGCCTACTTCTACAATGCTCCATGGAAAGATGAAAACCTCGAAAGCCTCGAACTTGCCGAACAAACCTATCGGGTGGCTCTGCTGTACTGGCAGGAAGCCCGAAGCTGGGCGGCAAAGCTGCCCTGGCTATACTTTAATCTGGAGGAGATCCAGAACTGGGAAGATGAGCGCACCCGTATCTGGAACGGCGACCTGGACTACGGGGACATCATCGGCGGACATCTCGATCGCTTGCGACGGGTACGTCAGCAATTCCTCAATATGGACGAAAATACCTACTAAAGGTCGAACTTCCCTATCAGCATCGCATCCCCATAGGAGAAAAACCGGTATCCCTCCCGCACGGCGGTCTTATACGCATCGAGAATGCGCCTACGGCCGGCAAAGGCGGATACCAGAACCAGCAGGCTCGAGCGGGGAGTATGGAAATTCGTCAACAGTCGAGAAACTACCTTGAATTTGTAGCCGGGGTGGATGTACAGGGAGCTGCGTTGCCGGCCGGCTGCAACCCCCCGTAGATCCTCAGAATAAGCGGATTCGAGGGCTCTGACCACGGTGGTTCCCACTGCAAGTATGGTTCTGCCCTCCCCCAGGGCGGAATTGATCTGCTCTGCGGTTACGACGGGAATATTGTAACGCTCCGCGTGCATGGCGTGCTCTTCCACCTGCTCGGTGCGTATCGGTAGGAAGGTACCCGCACCCACATGAAGAGTGAGCATGACCAGAACAACACCCCGTTGCCGGAGGACCTCGAGCAACGCTTCAGTGAGATGAAGACCGGCCGTGGGCGCGGCCGCTGAACCCGGGTCCTCTGCGTACACCGTCTGGTACCGTTCGGCGTCTAGGGGAGTATCCGCTCGGTGAATATAGGGAGGAAGCGGCACGTGTCCGTGTGCCTCCAAGTAGTTCGCATCGATCGGGGGTGCGAAGCGAAGGTAACGAAATACTCCCGTTGAAACCAAACCCTTAGGTATTTCCGATTCCGGTACAATCTCTGCGGTCGCTCCGCCGGGAAACTCGAATCTCTTTCCGGGGACCTGTTTTCTGGCCTTGCCGGCCAGGGTTCTCCACAAACCCGGAACAAGCTCCGCCAGGAGAATGAACTCCACCCGCCCGCCGGTCTCAGGAGAGGTGCCGAAAAGTCTCGCCTTAATCACCTTTGTATTGTTGAGAACCATCACGGTTCCGCTCTCGAGGTAGCCGGGCAGCTGATCTATCCGGGTATGGGTAATACCGTCGGTATCCCGCTCAAGCACCATCAGCCGGGAGGTTCCCCGCTCATGTACCGGCCCCTGGGCAATGGAATCCTCGGGAAGGTCAAAAGAGAATCTGCTTGTCTTCACTTCCCCGCTGCTTTACATCCAGGTGTTCGTAGGCCAGGCGGGTCGCCGTTCTCCCTCTGGGGGTCCTTTGTATCAGACCCTTCTGGATCAGGTAGGGTTCGTAGACGTCCTCCAGAGTGTCGACGGCTTCCCCGATAGATATGGCCAATGTTTCCGAGCCCACCGGGCCCCCACCGTAGTTTTCGATCACCGTTTTCAGAATATCCCGATCCAACTTGTCCAATCCGAGAGAATCGATAGCCAGGGAGCTCATGCCCCGTACAACGATTTCGCCGGTGATCAAGCCGTCCTCCCATACCTGGGCAAAATCCCGCATGCGGCGTAGAAGGCGGTTGGCCACTCGAGGCGTTCCCCTGGAGCGGGAGGCGATCATTCGGCACGCTTCCTCCTCGAGTTGGATCTTCAGAATTCCCGCGGAACGGTGGATGATGCTTTCGATATCCTCAATCGTATAGAAATCTAAACGGGCGGTAATTCCGAAGCGGGAGTACAACGGACCGGAAACCAAGCCGGTCTTGGTTGTGGCGCCGACCAGGGTGAACGGGGGCAGAGGAATCTTGATCGTCCGCGCTCCCGGTCCCTGCCCCATCACCACATCGATCTCGAAATCCTCCATGGCATTGTAGAGCATCTCTTCGATGATGGGCTTGAGCCTGTGGATCTCGTCGATAAAGAAAACGTTCTTATCGCCTACGGTTGTCAAAATGGCCGCCAGATCCCCAGGCCGTTCCAAGGCAGGAGCGGAGGTTGCTCGAAATTGCACGCCCAGCTCATTAGCGATGATCCCGGCCAGGGTCGTTTTGCCCAATCCTGGAGGTCCGGAAAAAAACACGTGGTCCAGGCTCTCCTGTCTCCCCCTGGCGGCCTGAATGAACACACCCAGATTTTCCTTCAACCGGTCTTGGCCGAGGAATTCCTCAAGATGCCGTGGGCGCAGCGTGTACTCCTCCTGATCCTGTTCAGGATAAAAAGTTCCCGCCGTGATCCGACTGTCTTCCATCGTTTACCCCGCCCTCCTCTATTCTGCAGCTTCGGGGATCTGTTTTCCCTTGGGCGGTCCATTTCCAGACGAACCCGCCCGGAATCCACTCCCTGAGACGGACCCGCCGGATAGCTGTGACAGCGCTGTTTTAAACAGCTCCCGCTCGAGCTCTTCCTTATCGAGATCACTTCCCCGCAGCGTGCGGCTGGCGGTACTGACAGCCTCCTTGGCGCTGCGTCTGTCGAATCCCATTCCTACCAAAGCGTGAAGGATATCCTCTTCCAGCGAGATCCCGGCCGGTGTGCTTACGGTAAGCTTGCCCTTCAGTTTCAGCATGATTTTCTGAGCTGTTTTTTTTCCTACTCCGGGGATACTGGACAGTAGATCCAGATCTTCTGAATCCAAAGCATCGATAAAGCGCCCGACTTCAACACCTGAGAGGATCTTCAGTGCCTGCCTGGGGCCTACGCCTTCGACCTTGAGCAGATCCAGGAAAACATCCCGTTCCGTGGCTTGGGAAAAACCGAACAACTTGAGCTGGTCGTCCCGATGGTACAGGTAAATATAAACCTTTGCCTTCTGTCCTTCCTCCGTCAGATCGTCGCTGCTGTTCCGACTGATGTGGATTTCCCACTCAACGGCGCCGGCGGACAGATATACCCGCTCTTCGTCCTTGTAGGTGATAACGCCCGTGATGCTGTTAAACATGATTGGGCTCCGAACCGGCAACATAACTCCGGAAGCTCGAATAGTTGGCGTGACAAAAAGCAGCGGCCAGGGCATCCGCCGCATGATCCGGGGTAGGCAGTTCCTTCAGATTGAAGATCATCTTGATAACTTCCTGTACCTGGATCTTCTCCGCTCTTCCCTTTCCCACAACCGCCTGCTTCAGCTCCAGCGGAGTGTATTCGGCGAAAGGTACCCCTCGAGAGGCCAGTGTGTACAGCACGACCCCTCTGGCCTGGGCTACCGGTATGGCACTCTTTGAGTTCTTTGAAAAATAGATAGTTTCAATCCCCGCTTCCTCAGGATCGTAGGTAGTTATAATGTCTGTGATGCCTCTGTGAATCTGCACGAGGCGCTCTCCCATGCCGTCCCTGGGAGAGGTGCGGATCGTTCCATGAACTATGCACCGGAACCGGCTGCCGGCGCACTGGATGATCCCGTACCCCGTCGAAGCCAGCCCCGGGTCAATTCCGAGTATTACTTTCATTCATCCAGGGTGAAATCCTCGGGGATGTCCAAATTTGTGGACACATTTTGGACGTCGTCGTGGTCCTCAAGGGCGTCTATCAGCCGAAAGGCTTGAGCGAGTTTGTCTTCGGGAACAGACACCTGAACGTCGGCGATCATTGTGACCTCGGCCGACAGATGCTTGAACTCACGGTTTTCCAGGGCTTCGAGTACAGCCTCAAAGTCATCCGGTTCGGAAATCACTTCGATTTCATGGTCAGTCTTCGCAATATCCTCGGCTCCGGCTTCCAAGGCTACTTCGATCACGGCGTCCTCCGTGTACTCCGAGGCGTCGTACACGATCAAGCCCTTCCGTTTGAACAGATAGGCCACGCTTCCACTTTCGCCGAGATTTCCCCCGGCTCTGGACAGGACGTGTCGCAGCTCAGCCGCTGTACGGTTTCTGTTGTCCGTCAGCACTTCCACAAGAATCGCCACCCCGCCGGGTCCGTATGCTTCGTAGGTCAGCTCGGAATACTCGGCTCCTTCCAGCTCGCCGGTACCTTTCTTGATGGCCCGGTCGATATTGTCCTTCGGCATATTGGACAGCTTAGCCTTGAGCAAGGCCGTCCGCAGCCTGGGATTCGCGTCCGGATCGCCGCCGCCGCCACGGGCCGCTACACTGATCTCCCGTATGATCTTCGTGAATAGTTTTCCGCGCTTGGCATCTACAGCGCCCTTTTTATGCTTTATAGAGGACCACTTGCTATGGCCAGACATAGATATTTCTCCTTCTCTCGTGAATTTATCACGCCCCTCATTGGGGTGTCAAGCTGAGTACATTTGAAGGGCCTGATGGTTCCTTGTGGGTACCTTTGTGGATACGGCGGCCCATGATTCCCACAGGAAAACCCCCCGTCTAAAACTTAACTTTTTTTTTGGTACTATTGCAATTTTTATTCTAGCTACGATACTATTACACTGCTATGTTCTCGGAAGATCATCCACAGCTGGTACAACCCCAGACCGGACTATCCCGGAATCAGAGAAAACATACCCGTGTTGAACACTCTGGGACGGTGCAGTTTATCAGCGAAGGCCAACAGTTTTCGGGACAGGCGGTCAACATCAGCCGCAGCGGAATGCAGGTTGTTGTCAACGTCCCCGAATCCTACTATTCGGTCCGCTCGATCACTTTCACCTTGCCGAGCTCTGGGCAGTCAGTGGAGCTACCCTGCCGGATCGTAAGGACCGAATCCGGTGACGGAAGCGGTCAGGTCCTCGGTCTTGAGTTCTCCTATCAGGCCGACGCTCAAATGCTTCTTATAGAGAACTACATCAGGGACTTAAAGCAGGAACAGCTCGACGGAATCGCCCAGGAAGCGGAGATGCGCCTGGTGCATCGCGTTTGCTGTTCCCTCCGCGAGGTTGGCACAGGAAGGAAGGATATCAGTAATGTTATCATCGACAATATCTCGACGGAGGGGCTACTGGTAAGCTATACAGGTGAGCTGAAACCCGAGGAATATTTGAACCTTTCCTTCTGTCTTCCCGGCGACCCGAGAGTGCTGACGCTGTTCGGGCAAGTGATGTACGTGATCGACGATTTTTTCCGCGAGGTGTCCCGTGCCGGCATCTGTCTGCACAATATTGGCAAAACCGATCAGGCAAGAATTCAAAACTACGTGATCGAAGCGGCCTCGGGATCAGCGGTACGCAAACTCCACGAGGTGCTTGAAAATAGAGATCTCGATCCCATCTATCAGATCAGCGATCCGAAGAAAATTGTCGCAATTTTCGAGACTCTCCAGTTGCGGAACTCACAATTTAACGTGCTGTTCGAAACGAGTTTCGCAATGCACAGCTTAGACCTTGTTGAAATCGCGGAAGAGCAGAGAATTTTTTTCGCAACCCGCCCTGCAGCCCTATCTATTCCTTCCGAGGCGCCGCTGGTCCACGCCTACTTTTCATTCTACCTGGTCGAAGGCAGCTATTATTTCAAAACTGAACTGATTCTATCCAGCGATCAGCGGATTGGCTTTCATTTTCCCTCGGTAATTTACCAATCCGAAAAGAGGTCGTATCAACGGAAAATCCTGGAACTGAAGAGCAACGTCGATCTGGAGGTTCCTTCCGAAGACGGTGGAAAGAAGAGCTATAAAGGCCGCCTTGTGGACATCAGTTGGCGCGGCTTCCTCTGCGAACTACCCCTGAGCGATCAGACCAGAAAAGATTTCAAGCGGGGAACCTACGTTGAATACGTGATCCACGAGCAGTTCGGTCTTGACCGTCACGGCATCATCCGCCATCTGAAAACTAACCCGAATGGAAGCGGGAAACAAAAACTGCAAGTCGGTATCGAAGCCGGTATACAGCGTTCCGGATTCAGATACCGGCGTTTTTCTAGAAAGGAATGGGA
>Ga0315547_1002163_pt1 | contig 14187 bp, 16 predicted proteins | sample SalMarSW160240MG_2_FD_202542 | JGI IMG/M metagenome (GOLD analysis project Ga0315547, IMG submission 202542) | Salt marsh sediment microbial communities from the Plum Island Ecosystem LTER, Massachusetts, United States - Salt Marsh Sediment SW1601-240 ... | reverse complement strand
ACACAAAGGACAGGCAAGTAGCACTTATAAAACCCGATAATGAAATCCGTGCTTTACTGACCGATAACGATGTGTACGTGGGAGTAAATATCAAAGAAATCAATAGAACCCAATTTGAACAGCGTAAAGTGCAAAATCGTCCATTTTTTTCACCCATATCGTTGCATCCAAAGTTAGCAAGAGCCTTGGTAAATATCTCCGGAATTAGAAAAGATGAAATTTTATTAGATCCTTTTTGTGGTACCGGCGGATTTTTGATCGAGGCGGGATTGATTGGAGCGAAAGTTATTGGTAGCGATATCGAACAGAAAATGATTGATGGTGGAAAAAAAACGCTTGAATTTTATAAAATAAAAGAGAGTGATTTATTCTGTTCCGACATCGGAGACATTAGTAATCATGTTAGCAAGGTTGATGCCGTAGTGACTGATCTACCTTATGGAAAATCAACAACAACGAAAGGAGAGGATATTCGAGGACTATATGAACGAGCTTTTAAAAATATAGCAGATGTATTGAAAAAACATGGAAAAGCAGTAATCGGTCTTTCAAACAAAGATATGGTAGACTTGGGTAAATCATATCTTTCATTAATAGAAGTCCATGAATGGCGCGCTCATAGAAGTCTCACTAGATATTTTGCAATCTATCAAAAATAACCACAATGCTTTTACAATAGAGCATTATCTCCTTTTTAGATGACGCAGCTCAGCATAATATTTCTAGGAACTGGCGGAAGCTGGCCAACGGTTAAACGTAACGTTACATCAGTGGCGATAAAAAGAGGCAGCGAGGTCATCTTATTTGACTGCGGTGAAGGAACCCAGCGACAGTTTCAAAAGTCAAAGTTAAGTTATATGCAGATATCAAAAATATTTATTACTCATTTCCATGGGGACCATTTTCTAGGATTGCCCGGACTTTTTCAAACAATGCAGCTTAATGATAGAGATACGCCTCTACATATCTATGGTCCAAAAGGAATAGGAGATCTTGTATCAGAGCTTCTCTCTCTTGGATATTTTAGGCCCCATTATAAGATCATTGCCCATGAAATAAATGGAGGAGATGTGCTTGATTTTAATGGATATAAGATTCGTGCCATGAATGTTGAACACAATGTACCGGCACTTGCATATGCCCTTGAAGAAAATATGAGACCGGGAAAGTTTAACAAGCCCAAGGCACTTGAGCTCGGTGTACCCGAAGGTCGTTTGTTTAGTAAATTACAACGAGGTGAAACTGTAACTCTAAAAAATGGAAAAAAAATCACTCCAAATATGGTATTAGGGTCACCAAGAAAAGGACGAAAAATAGTGATATCTGGCGATACAATCCCTCTTGAAAGTATGATTGATTTCGCTAAAAATGCGGATGTATTGGTACATGAGGCTACATTTGACTCTGAACTTGAGGATGTTTCACGAGAATATGGACATACAACTGCTTTCCAGGCTGCAGAAATCGCTGAAAAAGCAAAGGTGGGCCAGTTGTTTTTGACACATATTAGCCCACGGTATTTAGATCATCGCTTATTGGAAAATGATGCAAAAAGAGTATTTATAAAATCAATTGTACCAAAAGATTTTCAAGAATTTGAAGTTAAATTAAAAAAATAAAGAAGGGAGCTTTACTCCTCTTGTTTTTTTAATACCGAACTCAAACAACGACTCATACTTTTTTTTGCTTCTAGTTCAAAGACCAGCGGAGCATCAGATGCCCATCCTCCGAACGATTCAAGTATGTCTTGGACATCCAAATCTTTGATCTTTGACCAGTTATCTTTTCTGAATTCCTCGTTGTCAATGAAGGCAAAGATGGTTTTTTCCTCTTCCTCTACGTCTGTGGGTGCAGAAAAAAGATTAAACGTCGATTGATTGCCATCATCGTCTTGTTTATAAAATACACAACTGTTAGAAGTTGATTGATATATCCCATATTTACTTGCCATTTATGTCCCCCTATCATTCAATATTTAATTTCTATATTTACATATTACACATGTGTTCTTAAGTGTAACGATGTAAACAATCAACTGTTAAAACTAAAAAATTGACAAAATCATAATTTTATTAAGGGCCTGTACCAATTCCATTTTTGATTTTATGGAAGAGCGACCATCATACGATGAATACTTCATGGAAATGGCTCAAGTTGTATCAAAGAGAGGTACTTGCCTAAGAAGAAAGGTAGGGGCAATTCTGGTCAAAGATAAACATATCTTAAGTACTGGATATAACGGTGCTCCAAAAGGGCTTAAACACTGTTCAGAAGTTGGATGTCTGAGAGAACAGCTTAATGTACCATCTGGTGAACGACATGAGCTCTGCCGTGGACTACATGCAGAGCAAAATGCTATCATTCAGGCAGCTGTATTTGGTACCTCTATTAAAGATTCTGTATTATACTGCACAAATACACCATGCATTGTTTGCGTGAAGATGCTTATCAATGCTGGTGTGAATGAAATCGTATATGCTGGCGACTACCCAGACGATCTTGCTAAAAAAATGTTGGATGAAAGCAATATAAAAATTAGAAAATTCAATAATAAAAAATCTTATCCTATATTGAAAAAATAAGAAAAATATAAATACTAACGAATGATTTCTAATGGGGAGGAGAACATGAAGCGAAAAAGATCATTTGTATTGGATGAAAAAGACGACAAAGCAGTGAAATTATTCGCTGAGCTTGGGATGCCGAAAAATCTTGCTAAGACATTAATGTTTATCTCACAAGTGGAGGAATGTCGCTCTGCTGAAGTGGAGCAGGGAGCAGATCTTAGACAACCAGAAGTAAGCGTTGCAATGCAAGAGATGAGACGAAGAGGATGGGCAAAGAAAAGAGACCTAAAGAAGAAGGGCAAAGGAAGACCAGTCCATATCTATAAACTCACAAAGACATTACCAAATATACTTAAGAACTTCGAGCAAGACAAAATGAAAGAAGTGCAGACCATTCGAAGCGACCTGTCTGATCTTCAGAGTCTAATCAAAGAATACAAAAAATAAATTTTTACTTTTATAAAAAGAAAATTCTTTCTTTTTACTTTTCTAGTTTAGTTTATATATCGGTTGCATATTTCATTTGGTGGTGTGAACATTGAGAGAGCGAGTAAAACGTATTTTTGCCAATATAGAAAAAGATCTCGATGCAATATTGATAAAAAACTCTACTGAGCCATATATTGACGATAATTTCTTTTATGCAACCGGTTTGGAAAAGGGGCTTTTTGAAGGTTCAATAGCCATTTTATACCCTGATGAGTCTCTAGAGCTTATTGTCTCTGAGTTGGAAGAAGAGCTGGCAAAAAAGGCACAAGCCAACATTCAGGTGTATAAAGGGAAAGAGGATTTTCAGAACATTCTCAAAAGTTCCATTTCACCTATTAAAACAATCGGGTTAAATTTTTCTGGGATTTTGCATAGAGATGCCCGAAATCTAAAAGAGAAGTATCTTGATCTTGAGGCAACGGTCGTCAATGTTGCAGAGGGATTTGAAAAAACAAGACAGATAAAAGACGAGCTTGAAATCTCACTGATTAAAAAAGCGTGCAGTGTAGCCGATACAGCAATGCAGAAAATTCCAGATTTATTACATGAAGGCATGCATGAATTCGAGCTAGCGGCAGAGATTGATTATCTGATGCAGAAACATGGTGCAGATAAGGAAGCATTTGAAACTATATCTTCCTTTGGAAAAAATACAGCAGAACCCCATTATACGCATGGAGATGCCCAATTAAAAAAAGGTGATTTTGTTTTATGTGATTTCGGTGCTCGCTTTAGAAAATATAACTCTGATATGACAAGAACATTTGTCCTTGGTAATGCAGATGAACAGCAAAAGAAAATGTATCAGACAGTTTTAGAGGCGCAACAAGCTGCCTTCGATACTGCAAAAGCAGGAATAAAAGCACATGAAGTGCATAATGCAGCTGCCTCACATATTGACAATACGCAGTTTGCAGGGCGATTTATTCATTCTACTGGTCATGGTCTTGGCCTTGCAGTACATGACGGTGGAGCAACATTGGGTCCGGGGAGCAATATTGAATTACAAGATAATATGGTGTTTACCATTGAGCCAGGCATATACATTCCAGGGTTTGGCGGAGTACGAATAGAAGATGATGTAGTCATTAAAAAAGATGGTATAGAACTTTTAACAAAGACGTCAAGAGAGCTAATAGAAATTTAGAAGCCCGTTTGCTTTATATTTCCATTACCTTTTTATGAGATTTGTTTATATCGACTGTGGGATTCTTATGAGTTGGAATGACGAAGCTGAATATATTAGAAAACAAGCTAGACTAAATAATGAATTTTTTGCTAATTCTTTACCCATGATCGCAAGTGAAAACGTACTATCTCCACTCTGCAGAGAAATGCTCATTACTGATTTTCATGGAAGATATGCTGAAGGAACTCCTGGTAAAAGATATTATGAGGGTTGTAAATTTTTTGATAATGTTGAAATAAAAGCAATGGAGCTGGCTAAAAAATTATTCAAATGTCATTATGCAGATGTTCGACCAACTGCAGGGACAACCGCAAATATTGCGATTTTAAAAGCACTTATGAAACCAGGAGAACCAGCCGTTGTTTTAGATCTTGCCAATGGCGCCCATATATCTTTTGGAAAATGGGGGGCAGCAGGCATTAGAGGCATCAATCTTATATCATATCCATTTAACGATGAAGAGATGAATATCGATATAGATGGGGCAGTTAAACTAATTAAAAAAGTGAAACCAAAGCTTGCATTAAATGGACGATCTGTCTTTTTGTTCCCGAGTCCAATTAAAGAACTTGCAGAAGCTGCACACGATGTAGGTGCTTATCTAGTCTATGATGGTGCACATGTACTCGGACTAATTGCTGGAAAACAATTCCAGGATCCTTTGCAAGAGGGCGCTGATGTAATGAGTGGGAGTACACACAAAACTCTCCCAGGACCACAAGGTGGAATGATTGTTTCAGATCATAAAGGAGATACAGACGAGGACAAATCATTCCTAAGAAAACTTGGTTTTGGAGTATTTCCTGGCGTTACATCCTCGTATCATCTTCACCATGTTGCTGCAAAAGCGATTGCATACGCTGAGCATCTAGAATTTGGTGAAGCCTATGCTAAACAGATCATTAAAAATGCACAACGTTTTGGACAAGCCTTGCATGAAAGAGGGTTCAAAGTATTTGGCGAAAAACTAGGATTTACCAAATCTCATCAGATTTTACTTGAAATTGGACCTAGCAAAGGAAAAGAAGCATCCAAAAAACTTGAAGATGCAGGTATTGTCACCAACATGAATACCATACCTGGTGATACAGATCCGCTAAATCCCTCTGGACTTAGATTAGGAACGCCTGAACTCACCAGAATAGGCATGAAAGAGAATGAGATGGATGAAGTTGCTGAATTCTACGCAAGAACATTATTGAAAACTGAAGATCCGAAGAAGATAAAAGCAGACGTTAAAGAATTTAGAAAAGATTTCCAGGAGCTTCACTACTGCTTCAAAGAAGGATTTAAAGGATACGACTACCACAAGTTGGTTTAGAATGCATATCGCTTTGACTGGAACACCTGGCATTGGAAAAACGTCTGTTTCTGCTGTTTTGCGGCAGAAAGGATTTGAGGTCGTTGATATTAATAAAGTTGCTGTTAAGAACAATTTTTTTGTTGGTGTTGATAAAGAACGGGATTCAAAGATAGCAGATGTCGATAAAATAGATGATTATATCAAAAAGTATTATTCAAAAGAAGACATGGTGTTCTTTGACAGTCACCTCTCGCATCTTTTGAAAAGTGTCGAAAAAGTGATTGTTTTTAGATGTCATCCTGATGATTTGGCAAAACGAATATCTAATAAAAAATGGAAAAAAGAAAAAATTAAAGAAAATATTGAAGCAGAAATGTTGGATGTTATCCTCTGTGAAGCATTGGAACATCATTCTAAAGAAAACGTCTTTGAAATAGATACTACCAATGAATCTATAGATGAAGTAGCTTCTTCAGTCATAGAAATCATTAAAAATGAATTTAAAAATATGAAAAAATATAAAATAGGAAACATTGATTGGTCTGAAGAGATCTTAAGAGATTTCTAAGAATATGGGGGAAACAATGGTTCTTGATAAACAACGAGAAAATGTCGACCCAGTGTTATTCACGATTGCCAAACGGTTTTCAAGAGTGAATCCTAACACTTTAACCTGGATATCTGTAGTGTTTGCCTTTATTGCAGGAATCTTTTTTTATTTCTCTTCTCCAGAACTTGAATTGGTGAATTTTTATCTGTATGGCGCAGTTTTGTTTGTATTCTTAAATGGTCTGTTTGATGCTATTGATGGAAAGGTGGCAAAACTTGCCAATAAGGTATCAAAACGTGGGGATTTTCTTGATCATGCCCTGGATAGATATGCTGATGTTCTAATGTTGGGAGGTCTCGCATTAAGTGCATGGTGCAGATATCCAAGTATTGGTTTACTTGCAATTGTAGGAATGCTACTGACAAGCTATATGGGAACGCAAGCACAGGCAGTGGGTTACAAACGAGAGTATTCGGGGTTGTTAGGACGGGCAGATAGAATCGTAATTTTGATGATTGCACCAATCGTTCAACACCTATTACTACGCTACCCTATTCAATTGCCGCTTGGGTTTTCGCTACTCGAATGGGTATTGATCTATTTTGCTGTTGTTGGAAATGTCACTGCACTTCAACGTTTTTATAGTACGTTACGATGGTTTAAACGAAAGAAATGATCGAAGAACAAGAGAACGCCATCGTAATTTCGTTATATGATGATGTTACTGAAATTGTTCAATTAGCTGACACTTTGGGATACAATAGTGTAAAAACATTCATCCAGCATAGAAAAAATCCTGATGTGAACAGCTATATTGGTCCTGGGAAAGTCAACGAAATCAAAGAGTTTATTGATGATTTTGATGAGGAAATTTCTTTAGTCGTTGTTAATGGAGAGCTTAAGCCATCGCAATGGTTTGTACTCGAAAAAAAGTTAAAGAGAGATGTTTTTGATCGAGTGAGACTTATTTTGAAAATATTCGAAAAGAGAGCAGATCGAAAGGAGGCTAGGCTTCAGGTAAAGTTGGCCCAACTTCAATACGAACGTCCGTTTGTTCGTGAACTAATTCACCGTGCACGAGCTGGTGAGCATCCTGGATTCATGGCTGGTGGAGAGTATCAGGTTGACGATTATTATGAAATGATTAAAAAACAGACGAAAAAAATAAAAGAGGAACTCGATAAAATTCGTGATGATAGAGTATTGCAAAGGAAGCATCGACACGTTAGTGGTTTTTACCTTGTCTCATTGGCCGGTTACACCAATGCGGGTAAAAGTAGTTTATTGAATCTTCTATCAGGCGAGCAGGTAAAGGTCGAAGGAAAATTGTTTTCAACCCTTTCCACCACAACACGAAAAATTGACAATGGGCAGATACCAATCTTGTTGACTGATACAGTTGGTTTTATTCAGCAGCTTCCTGCGTTAATTATTGATGCGTTCCACTCTACGCTTGAAGAAATAGAGGTAGCCGATGTCGTTCTTCTAGTTGTTGATGGAAGTGAAGATAATCAGCTAGCAAAAAAGAAGCTCAATGTTTCTCTAGATGAATTGATTGAATTAGGGGTAAACTCCCAAATAATCATTGTATTGAACAAGATTGATTTGCTCACTGAAGATGAAATAAATAAAAGGATCGGCTTTTTGCAAAAAGAAGGGAAGGTAAAGAGTAAAACTATAGTTCCCGTTTCCATCAAATTCAAGAAAAACATCCCAATGTTGTTAGATACGATATATGACTCATTGCCGCATGTAGAAACTATTAAGATAAGGTTGTCAGCCTCTAAAGAAACGCAGGCTTTCATATCTTGGCTTTATGAAAAAACCAATGTTTCATCGATTAATTACAATGATCAAGTAACAGTTACCGTTGAATGCAATGCTCTACTAAAAGACAAAATCGTTTCTACTTGCAACAAGCTTCAGGGTTCGATAATTTCTTGAAATTAATGCTCTAATACTGTTGACGTTTTGGCATTTTGTTATTTTTCCAAAAAACCTTTATATATAGTTACTGCCAGAACATACCACGTTAATAATTAACATGGTAAACGTGGTATGGTAAGATGAAGAGGAGAATCAAAACAGTAGTGTTACTACTGACTATCATAATCACAGTTGCAGAGTTAACAATTATTACCATCGCTAGCGCAGGATCTGCAACACTATCGTCTAATAAAGAGATAGTTGTAGACCAGGCAGGAAATGGAGATTATACAACGATTAATGACGCACTTGCCAATGCGCCTGAGGGAGCAATCATCTCTATCAAAGCAGGAGAATATAGTGAAATTATTAACATCCGGAAGAGGGTCAGTCTTATTGGAGAGGATGAAGAATACGCAATCATCAATCCCATCTCTAAAAAAAACAAATATGCAGTCCGCCTTGGGGCTCCAGGGATAGTGGTGCAAAAACTTAGCATTACTAATGGAGCCCCTGGCCTCTATTCTTGTGGCGTTCGCGTTTCAGCATCAAATACAGAAATTCGTAATTGCCGATTTTTTGATAATCCTGTTGGCATAGCTGTTTTGACTTCAGGTAATATAATAGCCGACTGTACGTTCTACAGATGTACAGACGAGGGAATTGTATTGGTTGGAAGCGGTAGTTTGGAATGCGACAATAACAGGATTGAAAACTGTATATTCTACGATAACTGTGATGGTATAGAATTGCAGTATTCATCGAACAATGTAATAACGAACTGTGAATTCTATGACAATACACATACTGGCATAGACGCCATTGCTTCATCCAATGATAACAACATAATATCTAACTGTAATATTCACGATAATCAAGTTCATGGTATCTATCTCTCGTCTTCTTCTGACAATCAAATCATCGATTGTTTGTTTTCTGAGAATAAAGATGGAGATGTTATCATGAATAAAAATTCAAAGAATAATGAGATTATTACCATTACCAATAATAACGAGGACGAGGTTGAGGAAGAGAATGCAAAAGAAAATATACTCGCAAGAGTATTGAGCAGAATATTATCACTTAACAGAAATCGTGCACTTCCTCTTCTTTTCTTGACTAAATTTTAAAGAAAAATATAAGTCCTACTAGTTTATTCATTTTTTAACTTGGAGAGATGGAAAATGGCTAAAGATGATAAAATACACATAAAGCTTGAGATATGTAGAGATGAAGGCTCTAACAAGTTAATGATAACGACTCATTTTGATACCAATGCTCCTAACTTCTTTAAAGATGACAATGGTTATTTCTGGATGCCGACGATAGAGGAGAAAAATCTTCTCAACGAAGCATTTGAACTTATGCCTGCAAATTCAATGACACCATTTCCTGTAGAGTCGATTCCGAAACCTCCAGAAAAACAAGAAATCCCTCCGCCTGAAAAGGAAGAAGCTCCACTTGAAAAGATGCCGTCATTAGAAAAAACCAGCGAATCAGATGTTTTTAAAGTGACTGAAGAAGAGGCGGAAACCGAGAGTTCAACTGCTGAGAAAAAAGAAGAAGAGAAAGGTTTTCTTGTAAAGGCGGATGACGAAGCCATTGAAGCAGCAATCAAAAAACACGTACCAGCCGAAGATGACAAATCTATCGTTGAAGCAGATGAGCAAACCATCATTGAAAAGGTTCTAAGTCAAAAGAAGAAAGGTAGATGGAGCAGCAAGGGACGTCACTAATTTATCTTTCTTTAATTTCAAAGAGATTATCCGAAAAATCTCTCACAAATACATAAATTTTTCCATTTCTATCCGCAATTATTGGTTCTATGCCGTACTTTCTACATCGTTCTATAAATGTCTGTTGATTATTAATCTCTATACATGTATGTTCGAAACTCATCTGTTTGCTTCTCTTTGTAATGAAAACCTCGAACACAATCTCTCCGTTATCATAGACGTCGACATTGACTTCTTCTTCCAAGCCGAAGAAAGTATCAGCTAGTTTTTCAGAAACTTTAAACGTTCTTGTAAGTGGAATTCCCAATATGTCTGTAAAAAAGAGTTTTGCTTTCTCCCTATCAGCATAAGTCAACGCAACATGTTTGAATGTAGTATGCTCATCCATAGTATCATCTAGGAGTCTAAATAATTTTGAGACTCTTTCCAAGTTTTTCGAACTTCTCTAAAGCAAAGTTAAGATCCTCTTTGGTCAGCCCAGCATTCATCATAGTTCGAATTCGCGCTTTATCCTTTGCAACCATTGGGAATACAATAGGAAGAGCGAAAACACCTTCGTCATATAAACCGTTACTGAGCTCCTTTGCTTTTGAAGATTCGCCAACAATAACAGGAGTGATTGGCGTTTCACTATGTCCTGTGTCAAATCCCATATTTTTTAATTCTTTCTTGAAATACTTTGTATTGTCCCAAAGATTCTTAACGTGCTCAGGCTCTGTTTCCAACACATCAATTGCAGCAAGTTGCGCTCCAGCGACTGCAGGCGGGTGTGATCCGCTAAGCAACCAAGTTCTTGATTTGTTTAAAGCAAAGTTTACGAGGTCTTGACTACCGGCAATAAGACCGCCGACAACACCATAGGCCTTACTAAACGTCCCCATCTCGACGTCGATCTTTCCTTCGACACCGAAGTGTGCACCGATTCCTCGTCCATCTGGCCCAATTACGCCCTCACCATGTGCATCATCAACGTAAGTCATAGCACCATATTCGACTGCAACATCTACGATTTTATCCATTGGAGAAATATCTCCATCCATACTAAACACTCCATCTGTAATGACAAGAATGCGCTTGTATTTTTTATCTGCATCTTTCAATACTTTCTCAAGTTCGCCAACGTCGCAATGTTTGTAAACTGCACGATCTGCTTTTGTAAGTCTCACACCGTCAATAATACTTCCATGGTTTAGCTCATCGCTGATAATAATATCTCCTTTACCAGCAAGCTGTGGGATCAAGCCGGAGTTTGCAGCAAAACCAGTTTGATAAATAAGAGATGATTCGGTTCCTTTGAATTTTGCCAGTCGCTTTTCAACTTCCATATGAAGTTTCATGGTTCCTGCAATTGCCCTCACTGAACCAGAACCTGCTCCGAATTTCTTTGCAGCATCCATGGCCTCTTTGATAATACGTGGGTGATTACTGAGATTTAGATAATTGTTGGAACATAACATGATGACTTCTTTGCCATCGACCACTGAATGAGGCGATGATCCTGTTTCAAGAATACGGAGTTTCCAATCAAAGTTATTCTTAACAAGTTCTTCATATTCTTCCTTTAGAAATGCCGATGGGTCTCTTTCCATAATGAATTAGGCCTCCCTTAATTAGTTAAAATATTATTGGCTGCAATCGTAGGAGAATATTAAAAGTTGTTGGTTTGTAGTTTAACAACTCTACTCATTCGGTATCCTATAACAACCATCATAAACTCTTTTTCCATAAACTGATGGTCTAGTATTTTATCCCCTGTATCTACGCGTAGAACAGGAGTAGACATAAGTTTTGATGGAGTCGATATGACAATGATATTATCAAGTCCAATCTTTTTGATGACACGAGGGCTAAGTTGAAGGTTTCCCCTACCTAAAATAAACCCTTGCGCACCTATTGGACTGAGAATAACTTTAGATTTAGGATATTTGTTTAATAGGGCAAGGATTCCTTCTTCATTAAGATCTGTTCCCATTGGTTTTTTCTTGTATATCGCATCTATACCAAGAAGTGTATTTTTTATTCCAATTTTATTGGCGATATAATCAATGGTACCGCCAGATCCAAAAAGGAATAAGAAACCATCATGTGCTTCCATCTCATCGACAACATGTTCGGCCAACTCATCTTTGATCTCATTATCAGAAACCGATTCATAGGATGTTTTACCCACTTGCACATAGGTAGGTTCAACAATACCTTTTGCGATACCGAATAGTCGTATATTCCATTCGCCATTACGATATCGATCTTCATCAAGGTCCATGATTTCTGCATCACCAATAGTAAGCGTTTGATTGACAAACTCGTGAAGCATTTTTGCAGTAGCGCTTGTTGTTATTCCAAAGATACCTGAATGCATCTTCACTCCAGAGGGAATGCCAAGAAGAGGAGTCTTATTTTCAACAACAGAAAAGATATCACGTGCTGTGCCATCTCCACCACAAAAAAGAATGAGATCAACATTTTGTTTCAGAAATTGTTTACAAGCATTTTTTGTATCTTGAGAAGATGTAGTCTTATCAGGGGCCGTATAAAGAATATTAATCTCTTTTATCCCTGCATTTGTTAGCTCTTTACTACCCATCTCTCCAGCACAGGTAAACCATTGGATCTTATCCTTTGTTGTATGGTATGACAAAAATTCTTTTATCATCTCCTCTGCTTTTTTAGGAGCAATAGGTTTGGCACCAAGTTTCAATGCTTTTTTTACAACGCCATCTGTACCTTTTAATCCTACCTTTCCACCCATGCCTGCAATAGGGTTAACAACAAAACCAACTTTTGATACCATGGCGTTCTTGCTACCTAGAACTAAAAATAGATATTTAAACACTATAGATAGAATTTTTTACCAATAAAGACAAAGAAAAAAATAAGCTGACAGAACTGTCAGCTTATTACATGATGACTCTACTTTTTCTTCAAGTATGGCAGACCAGTTCTCTGGTTTACACCGACTACCATGTTCCCGGGCTTGTCGCATGGCTTACCGCTCTTCGGTGTTCTCTTACTGAAAAAATAAATGGTTTGAATTCGCCCACCCTTAAGTTTTACATCTCTTGTATATAACGTCCATCCATCATGTGTATATGCCATAAACCTTTCACCTCCAAGGAAAGAAATGCTTCTTTTACATTTAAGTTTTTCCTTATTTTCTCCTGTTTAGTCCCTAATTCCATTCTCGCCAAGGGAAAACACAGCTTCCCCTTCCGGAAGGTGAGGGGAATCAATCAGTCGTGCAATCCGTTTTGGGCCCTTACTTTTCCGCAAATAAATCCTAAAAGTCGCTGTATGTCCAACGATATGCCCTCCTATTGGCCGAGTAGGATCCCCAAAGAAAGCATCAGGTTTAGAAGAAACTTGATTGGTAACACAAACGGCGCCGTTGTTCAAATCACTCCATCTCAAGAGATCATGCATATGTTTGTTCAATTTCTGTTGCCTGTCAGCAAGCGCTCCTCTACCAACATACTCTGCACGGAAATGTGCAGTAAGGGAATCAACCACTAGCAAGCTTGGGGACATCTCTTTTGAAAGTTCCTTGACCTTTTCTACAAGAAGCATTTGGTGACTTGAGTTGTACGCCCGTGCAACATGAATCTTTTTGAGAACTTCATCTGGATCTAGATCGTAGGCTTCTGCCATCTGGATGATACGCTCTGGTCTGAACGTATTTTCTGTGTCAATAAAAAATGCATGACCGTTTAAACCTCCCTGGTCCTCGGGCAGTTGGACGGTAACGCATAATTGGTGGGCAATTTGTGTTTTAGAAGAACCAAACTCACCAAATAATTCTACAATCGATTGAGTTTCAAAACCACCTCCTAGAAGTTCATCAAATGTTTTTGAGCCGGTAGTAATACGACCAACTTTTGATCGCTTTTCAAGAAGCGCACTTCCTGTTTCAAATCCGCCAATATCCGCCTCTTTTCTTGCTTTAAGAATGATCTTTGATGCCGTTGAGTCTCCAAGTTCAGCTGCATCTGAAAGTTCCTTGGGGGAGGCAACTGCAATGCTCATTATATCGCTATAACCTGCCTCGCGTAGTTTTTCTGCAGTTGCTGGGCCAACGCCAGGTAATTCATCAATCGTTTCTATCTTATCTTTCCCCATGAAAATCCCTTAGGATACGGTAATTGGTAAGCATTTATAAAAGTGTGGGGGAGTATATTTAAACTATTATATCGAATATTAATAATTAGTTATTTTATTATAAAATTATTAATAACGCATTGGACTATTCAATGTACCGTACCACTTAAAGAAAGATTGGATCGAGGAAAACAAAGATGGACAATAATTATTATCCATGGGGTGGTGAATTTACTGCCTGTTCACCCAATGGATGTATTGCCGTTGTATTGCTTAATATAAAGTATACGCCGTCCAATAAAGTAGCTATATATGGGCCATTAAAAACAGAGAAC